>RRZU013013514.1_pt1 | contig 261316 bp, 206 predicted proteins | sample 2165561 | NCBI WGS metagenome assembly RRZU01 (sample SAMN10456909, study PRJNA506462) | wastewater metagenome | isolation source: wastewater sludge | place: USA: Moscow, Idaho
ACTGACTCAGATTATCCCGTTCATAACTTAATTTGACCGCATTAACTTTAAAATCTCGGTCATACACTTTTCTTTCTTTCATCGGATAAAGATACTACTTTTAGGACTTAACTATATGTCCGTGTAAAGTTAGTAATTCCAGTCTTCTGTAATGATACCAACCAAAAAAGTCTTCAGTAAGGGATTTCCTAAAGCCATTTTCAGGTGAATACCAGTTTATTGTTCCATAAATCCAATCGGTAACAGATTTCAATGAGTGTTTTGAACTAAATACATCATCAGCCCAACGATAGAATTTTGATAAACCTGCATTACTTCTTTTTCCTTCCCACAGAAACACTCTGTACGAAAAGATTTCAAGTGATTTCAACAAATCAAAATAATCATCTTTAGTTACTTCGTTTGTTTCTTTTTTAATTCTTGATGCAACCATTAAGGGAAGGTAATTAGCAATATTACCAGCATTTCTAATTTTAGTAAGCAGATTTAACTCGTTTTCGTCAAAAGAATTGTTATTGGGTTTGATGATTGCTGAATAATGTTTTGAAATTAGAGCAAGTCCGTCCACAAATTTTAATAAAAACTCTTTTACATCTTCTTTACTCTTTGAGTTGAAATTTCTCAATGGAATTACTTCATCAGATTTAAAACCACTGTATCCATTCCAGTTTTTTGGTGTATAATTCACAAATAATGTCCAAGCTATCCGTAAACATTGGCTTTCACTTCCATTACATTTGGCAATATTTACATAAACTTCTTTCCAAGTCTTATTAATTTTGCTCGTAAAATCTTCCTTTTCTGAATTATCAAGGATATTCCTGTAAACCCAATACATCAGATAGTTTTTGAGTAATTCCATAGAGGATAGATTTTTTCCTCTTGAATTCATTAACTCAAAGGTCATTCCTATTTCACTTTCTACTTCAATTGGATAAAAAGAAAAATTAAGTTTTCGAATTATAGCATCAAATAAATCTCTTAAATAATCTTCGCCTTTATCAACTCTTTTTGTCAATTGTTCTTCAATATGTTTTTTCAAAAAGCAGTATGCATCATAAATTCTTTTTTGATGAACAGAGTTTGCCTCTATATTACTAACACCTTTGGAAATTAAATCTAAATAAAAGTCCGCAGTGTCGTTGTTTAGTCTTAACTTGCTCTTACTTCCAGAATAAAGATATATGGGGATTTCAGCATTAAAATCTTCTTGACTGATTTTTATAAGTTCTTTAATTATGATTGATAAGTAAAGACTACAAGTTGTTAGTCTCTGTTGTTAGTCTCTGTTGTCCGTCAACAACATCTACAATTTCAAGTCTTTTTGTTCCGTAATTTTCCGTTGGCTTTTTGCTTGGTTGGTAAATTACAATAGTCCCCGTGTAATGGCTGATAATTTCATCATCTATCAGTGCATCAATATCTTGTACAAAATCTTTCCATTGTTTTTCTTCCCAAGCATAACCTCTTTGGTAGTCTGGTATTTGAAAGATTTTCCCTTCCAAAATGTTCGATAATGTTTTCTTTTCCATAAAAAATTCCTTAAGTTATTAAATTATTGACTGCAAATTTATTATTTCATTTCCGCAAAGTTAAAATGCCATTACGTCAAAATGTGTCGTTGTTATTTTGCACAGTCGTTTTTCTAACATAGCAGGTAACGGTTTGTGTATGAAGCGTTGGGCATTTCGAAGCACTTTCCTGTCAAACCGCTACAAATTTCATTAAATGAAACGCCCTTTAAATTAGTACTTTCCGCCCAATGATTTATACACTTTGTTACCATTTCGTGCTTTATTTTTTATTTCTTTTTTTCATTAAATCAATAATTGGAGCATCTGACTTATCATCTGGAATAATTGGATCATCATCTTCTTGGATAGCTACACTAGGTGTGTCATGAATACCTAATTCCCACGCATTTTTAATGTCTAAGCTATTGATAGTAATTCCATAATCAAAATATGGGTTAATATCTTTCCCATCAGATGTAATTTCTGCTGGACAAAAAAGAAATTTAATTTTGCTTTTTACTATTTGTTCAATTCTATTCATGTTCTCTGAATTATCTGGGGTCATTTTGTGAAAACGTGCAGTAACAGTTAAGAATCTTTCTTTTGAGTCAAACGAGTTTGAATGAATGTTTGCTGTAATATGTACCTTATACCAATATGGATTTTTCTTGTCTACACCTTTGATTAAAGTTATTTTGATTATATTTTCTATATCTTCTTTACCAAAGCGTTTTATCCAGTTGTCAAATATTTGTTTTGCAGCTGTCCCATTTTCAAATGCAAGGAACACTCCATAACCAAATTGTGGCGCATAAAATGGACCAAATCCTTTCCATTTTGCTTGATCCCAGAACTTATCAATTATGATAGATACTACTTTATTGTCATCATGTCTAGATTGTTTATACGCTTCGGGTGTAATTTCTTTAGAATTCTTTTCTTTCTGGTCAATCTTAAATTTGGTGAGATCATTAAATTTCAGTTTATACTCTTTTTTATCTTTGGCCCAATTTTTAAAAAGTAATTTTGGATTATCACCAAGTAAGTTTATACTAAAATTCCTATGTTCATAAACAAAAGCAAGCCGCTCATTTATAGATTCATTTTTATATAGATTCTTAAAATAACCACCTGCATCATCTGTGAAAAAGTTACTAGCAATTATACGACTATTTAAGTCTATAATCTTTTTGTTTACCTCATCTTTGATTTCTTTTGAGAAAGAAAATTTATCAATTTCAATTTGATATTCTGCTCCAGATTCACTAACAGTAAAATCAAATATTTTAACATTTTCATTGCGGATTAGTCTAATTTCAATTATTTCAGTTTTTGCAAAAAGTTCTTTAATTGATGTGGAAAGATAATTCTCAAAGAATGCTGCAAAAGTCTCTGCTGCCAAAATTAATTCAATATCATTTTGCATTATGAATTTGAATGTACATCCTAAAATAACTGACTTTAAAACAATTTCATCACTTGACATAAAGTCTGTTTCATATGCCATTTGTTTTCGAAAAGGTTGATTTGCAACCATCTCGAAAAGCTTGTGAAGTTCTGTTTCCGTTTTAATATCTATTTTCTCGTATTCCTTTAATATTAGATCTGAATATCCAAGTTTATAAAGAGAAATATTTTGCGAATTCCATAAGGTTAAAAAGTCAAGAATTTCAGGTAACAAAGCAAATTCATTTTCATTACTATTTGTATTTGCTAACCTAACAGATAGAAAAGCATCTAATTTCTGTAATGTAGGAAACTCATCATTGGATTCATCTATTTCGATTTGACTGGAAATAACATTTAAAAGTTCGTACCACATGAAAAACGGAGGAAATCTACCAATTAGCAATTCATTTATTGCAAGTAACTTCGTACACTCATATGTTCGTTTGTCTAGTTTTCCTATTTGGTGCCAAGATCTAAATGCAAAAAAGTTTGCAGATATAAAGCAGTTATTTGATGCCCAATATAAACCTAAATCATTAAATGCATGCCCAAGACTTCGAATTGCCAAATTTAATCCATCATCAACTTCTTCTTTTGCAAGTTTATATACAGCCTTCCCAAAATATACTACACTCTCTTTTGTGTATTTATTGATGTACTTTTGGATTCCACGCTGTAAAAATATTTTACCAGATGTAATCTCAGATGTTCGCTTCTCTGCGATTGATGCAATTAAATCTAGCAAATTGTCATATTCAATATTGTTTGGAAATAAGTTTCCAATTTCTTCAAATATTTTATTGAAAGCATAAAAAGGAAAATCGATCAATCCTTTACTTTTAGTGAAACTTTCATACAGACTTAAAAAGAGAGGTTTTGGATCATTTCCTTCACTTATTGAGTCCATTAAGCGTTGTATACTTAGGTCTATTTCTGCAATTAGAGAGCTGTTAATTCTAGTTTTATCTTTCGCAATAGTTTCTAAAACACCATACAAATCATCTTTCTCTTTTTCAATATCAATCTGATAATCATGTAGATTGCAGTTTGAATTACAGAATCCTCTTAGGGAGCTAAATAGATTAACGTATAATTCTAGCTCATCTGAGGTAGAATTTGAAGAAATATATTTTTTTAAATTTTTAAATTCTGTAATAAATTCAGGATAGTCATCATAGTAGTATAAATAAGTCCATGCTTTTTGATAATGAATTCTTATCCAATGTCGATTGAAGTTCAACTTTTTACAATACCTACTTGCTCTGTCAAACTTACCTTCAATTTCTGCTCGTGGTTTCTCTAATTGACGCGCTAGTATTGCAGCCTCAATTGCATCTTCAACTTTCTGATAATCAAATTCGGAATATCTATTAGGATTTTGAAGCTTACTTTCAATCTCATCAAGTAACTTACCTTTTTCGATATCATTTGAACCTTGTATTATACTTTTACTTTTATATTCGGTTGAAAGATTTAATGAATCTACTGCGATGTCAATAAAGTTGTTTTTAAATACTTCTTCCAATAACCAAGTACCATCTAAAATATATACATCAATTTTATATTCTTCAATAAATTCATCTTGGGCGTCTTTCCTTTTTTTACTTGCAATTGTTTGATTTGAAATGAAATATATTCGTGAATAGTCTCGCTTTGTGGATAAAATATTTTTAATGTCACTTTTAGCTTTTGACTTCCAAGTTTTTTTTGAACTAAAAGCAAATGCCCATTTCTCATCTTTATTCCAACCATTCTCAGGAATAAACCACCTATTTGAAATTTCTTCGGAAACTGGAAATGTTTCAGCATCAGTTTTCCCATCTCCACCACCAGTTGGTCCTGTTTGGGGTATAAGGTTAGGTGTGATTAATTTTTCAACAATTCGTCTACAAAATCCTTCAAATAAATCTTGTTTTTGATTTGTTGAAATTTTCTCAATTTCAAGAGCTAATACCTCTCTAGTTAAAACAACATCATAATTGACCTTAGTATCAGAAAAGTACTCTGGTCGTCTCCTTCGATAGAATTCTGAGGGGGTTCTAATATCAAGGTTTTTCATAGTTTTAGTATAATGGTAGCTGTTCATTTAGCATGAATGGTAACGGTTTGAAAATTGGCGAGGGTGGCATTTTTTAACGAGAACTTTAAATGAAGCAGAAACTTTGATTTCACTTAAACGTTCAATCGAAGACGCTTCTGCCACTCTTGCCAATTTTTTTGTTATGTGGCGTTTTTTATTCTTTATTGCTTATTTCTTCATTCTCAAATATCTTAATAATACAGTCTACAGTATTTGGCTTATAAATCGAAGGTACTCCATTTGGTAAAATGCCTTTTTCCTCATACATTATTCTTTGGCTTTGGTTTCTAAATGCATAAGTAGAGTAGTCAGGATTATTTTTCAGGTCATTATCCTTAATTATTTCCCAAACTCGATATTGTCTTAATTGCGGTTTCTTTTTCTTTATTTCATTTACCACGTCTGTAGCAGAAAGAGGATATTCTTTTAATTTATCTTGTTTGACCTTTTTTACAACTTCAACTTCACTTATTGGTGATATATTACCAACAAGTTTCAATGTTTTTGCTCCTTTTTTCTCATTAAACTCTCCTTCCTTGATGATTTGAAATTCATTTAAAAGTTCATCATCAACGACTAAAATTTGATTTTCACCCTTTTCTATAATTCCTTTTTCTGAATCCAAAATAGCAGCATTTTGAGGACCTGATTTTCCAATTTTTTGGACTAAATCAATCCATTGATTATTAGTTTGTTCTATTCTTTTATTTATAATAGACTCTAATTCAGCATACTGTATTTTTTGAGTTCTACCACCATATCGGTAATAAATTTCTCCATTCTTTAAAGTTTGGTCTTTACCTTCGTCTTTCTTGGTAATTATGGGTTTTATATTAGCCTCATAAATATAGAAAACACCAAAAGCAAGACTTCCAATTGTAAAAACTTCGTGTTCCCATTGAATATCACAAGAAAAGATGTCTAATAAATGCCCGGATATTTGTTCGGGATCAAGTTTGTCAAATTGTTCTTTTGCCTTATCAGATAAACCAATCAATTCTCTTCTAGGTCTGTCTTTAACACCAAAGATTAAATAACCACCTTTGTTATTTGCAAATGCTGAAAAATCTCGATAATACTCTGCTAGACCTGCAAAATTAAAGGATTCTTTAAATTCCAAGTTTTGACTTTCCCGATGATAAAGAATACCGTCTTCTTTAATTCTAAGAAGTTTTTCTACTATATTTCTATTTAATTTTTCAGACATTTTATTCAAATGACAATTTTATCTTAATGCCACATAACGGATGGTGCTATGAATAGTTGCCGACTGCGGGTTGCATGCCTGTCTATTTATACAGAACTTGATGCGAGCTACAACCCTTGAATAACCTACTATACGGCAATTATTTATGAGCACGTGTTATGGGGTGTTATTAGTTTCTATTTGTTCTTTTATCCAAGTTGATATATCGTTTAAAACTTCTGGTGAAATTGTTTCTTCTATCGACTCAACTTCGTCATAATAACCAGTCTTACAGTGTTGAAAGAAATGATTTAAATCAGGATAGCTAGTTGTTTTGTAGTTTCGTTTACCATATTTATCAAAAGTATCCTTGAACCCATTTAAATTTAAATCAGCTAACACTTGTGTGTCTTTTTCTCCGTTTAATGCAAAAAATGGTGCATCTACTTTTGGTAAATAATCTGATGGATTGTACAAAAGAAAGTATCTATACCATGGCGACATCATTTGCTTATAACGGTCTCCTGTTACTTTTAAATTGTATGATTCAAAACCGTCCCTGATTTCCATTCCGTAGTATCTTTTTACGATTGAATCTTGAGTGGCTAATCTCTTACCTGTTAATTTTTGAAGAATGGTAACTTCAGCAAGTCTGTTATTACTTTCTTGATTAATGATATTAATGGCTTTTTTTTCTAATACCATTATTGAGTCAATAGACGGACTCGCTACTGCTCGTTGAAGTGATTTCTCAATTTGGGATAATATTAGTTTTTCTCCGGAAACTCCTACACCAGCCAAAGAAACTATGAATGCGATATCGTTTCTCATTGCTCCGACAATTGATGCAATTAGTCCACCTTCACTGTGTCCAATTAGACCAATCTCATTAGGATTTACATCTTTTCTATTTTTTAAATATTCAATTCCGGCGATTACATCCATTGCGAAGTCATAGGAAGTTGCATTAAGCAAAGTTTCTTTTCCTGTTGTTTGTCCGATTCCTCTATCATCCACACGTAAGACTGCAATTCCTTGGCGTGTTAAATAATCTGCTATAACAAGAAATGGTTTATGTCCAAATATCGTTTCGTCGCGGTCTTGCTGGCCGCTACCAGAAATTAGTATAGCTACTGGGTGTTTGTTTCCTAGTTTTGGAGTTGTTAGCGTACCACCAAATTTTATACTTTTATCCTGATTAAAATATGAAACAGTTTTTTCTTCATATTGGAAAGGAGGTTTAGGATTTTGAGGTCTGCTATATTCATTTTTCTTTCTTAATGTTAATGGGTATTTCTTTCCTAGTTGAATCCAATTTCCAACAATGACATCATTTTCATTTATTCCTTCAAAACGTGCCTTAATTATCCCGGCAAAAGTAATATTGATGCTATCGCCTGTATTGCTCAAATTTGAAGCGGGATAATTTTGAACTGCTTGAGCAGGGACATCAAGAAAACATTTTTCACTGTTTAGTTTAAAAATCAATTTTAGTTCAAACTCATCAGCCTTAATTTCACCTTCCCACTTAGTTAAGCTTTCATCCTTTTTCTGGTCTTTATTTGAACATGAAAGAATGACAAATAGTAAGATTAGTATAATTGTATTTCTCATAGTTTGCTTTTTTTAATACCCCATAACGTTTTATTTACGCACTAAATATACAACATTCTTAAATACAAAGTTTACAACATTCGTAAACCAATTAACTGCCACTATATATAAATAGGCTATAAGCATTTATGTTTGAGCAAAACAAATAAATAAAAAGATGCAAAAAGAATAGCGTTTACGAATGTTTTCTTATTTTTGTATTAGCAACTATTTAGATAAACAATATGGATATTGAAAAATTACTTACAGAGTTTGAGCAAAAACTCACATTGCAACGGTATAGCCCCAACTCTATTAGGAATTACAAAAGTGCAGTAAAGAGCTTTCTTGAAATTGCTCAAAAGAAGTTCTCCGATCCAACTGATCTGGACGAATTAATAATTGAAAAGTATGTATTATGGAAAGTTCAGAGGCAAAAGATTGGTAGTTCACATCAACGCATGATTATAGCTTCAATTGATAAGTTTTACTCTTCGGTGTATAATAAGAAATTAAATATCAAACATCTCTATCCTGCTCGTAAATCGTACTCTTTGCCCAATTATCTGACAACAGATGAAGTAAAAAAGCTGATTGAAAGCGTAGAGAACATCAAGCACCGGTGTATAATTAAATTATTGTATGAATCGGGGTTGCGGCTAAGTGAACTGCTTCATCTGAAAGTGAGTGATATTGATTCTAAAAGTATGATTATTCATATCAAAAACTCGAAAGGCAACAAAGATAGAGTTGTGATGCTGTCTAAAGCTCTATTAGAAGAATTGCGCACTTACTTTATAAAACACAAGCCTGATGAGTTTTTATTTGAGGGCCAATCTGGTGGGATGTATTCGCCTAAATCTGTGCAAGTGATTGTAAAGAATGCTGCATCAAAAGCTGGTATTAAAAAGCAAGTAACACCACATACATTGAGACATAGCTTTGCAACTCATTTGCTGGAGTCAGGTACGGATATTCGTTTCATTCAACAGTTGCTGGGGCATGAATCAATTAAAACTACCGAAAGATACACTCATATTACTGATATTTCTAAATCCAAAATAAAGAGTCCGTTGGATTTACTTTAATTACGATAAGTAAGAGTTTGTTATCACTATCTCTTCTTGATTGTGATAATGGGAAACTGTGTATGATATTCTACTCTCCTACTCCACCCGAAACTCTACCCCCAAAGCACTCCCTTGCTCATCCACCACAGTTACCCGATGCTTGCCTAAACTTGGTGATAGCTCCATTTGATGCACATCAGAGGTTTCACCAACATAATCGTTGTCCAAATGCCAATAGACAGTGGTTGAAGGGTCTTGATGTGCCAACTCGAATATTGTCTTCCCTTGCGAACCATCCAATTGTTTGGTGAGTTTGATGGTTGCATTGTAGTAGGGATAGATAAATTGCATGGGTTGTCCTGAACCTCCTGACACACATTCGGGTGAGAAGGGTGGCAACGAACGATAATCGGGATGTTGCTGCTTATAATACCACGCCCACGAGGGAGGCAACAGGAACCACGATACGGGCATGATGCCTCTACTGCCTGCACACTGCTGATACACTTGATATTGTCCGTCCTGAGAGAGATGTATACGTTTGTGATAGCCACAACTGTTGCCTTGCATTCCTTTGTGAGGAATGAGCAAGGTGTCGATAGAGCTTTCGGGACAGTAGGAACCTTGCAACAAGCCACTTTCGCGACAAATAGCTGCTTCGGTGAGTTCGTTGTAGGGAATATCGAACCAGGCGGTTTGGGGCAAGAGGTTGAACAAGTCGAACATTACTCGGGCCGAAGTGCGGGCTCCTGTCAGTCCGGGCCTGCCTTCACCACTGGCATTGCCTGTCCACACTGCCACTAAATAACGGGGAGTAACGCCCACTGCCCATGCATCACGAAAACCATAGCTTGTGCCTGTTTTCCAAGCCACCCTGCTCATCGAAGAGATAGATTGCCAATCAATCTCTTCGGGACGATTCAAGTTGGTAAGTGCTTCCAATGTGAGCCACGCTGCTCCAGCATTGAAAGAAGGCGATGATACAGTGGAATTCTTTTTCTCTTTACCCGATGACGCAATGTAGGTAAAGTCTTCTATTTCAAGGTAAGTCTGATTGTTGTTATAGCTATTCACCGTTCGAGCCATTGTTCCATAAGCATTGGCTACTTCCCACAGAGTGGCTTCTGCCCCTCCCAATATGAGCGACAGACCGTAGTGCTCGGCTGATTTTTTGAGGGACGACAATCCTATCTGTTGCAAGAATTGATGAAACTTAGGCACTCCGTATCGTCGCAATGAAACAACAGAGGGAACATTCAATGAACGTGCTAACGCCTCATCGGCATGAGCTGCACCATCGTATTGCAAACTAAAATTTTTGGGCGAGAAGCCTCCAATGTTGATGGGAACATCGGGCAGTAACTCTTTGGGCAACATCACGCCCTCTTGCAACATGGCGCAATATAAAAAGGGTTTCAAAATACTTCCTGTACTTCTTTGCGATTGAATGATGTCAACTTGACTCCCTGCGCTGTTCTTACTGAACCCCACATTTCCACTATAGCCCATTACTTGATTGGACGCTAAATCGACCACCAAAGCTGCCAAGTTGTGAATACCATTTTGCGAGAACTCACCATTCCATCGCGTTAAAACCTCTTCGGTTTGCATTTGCAACGAACGCTGAATGGTAGTTTGTACATGCTCGCCAGGCTTTTCTTTATAAATCTGAGTCACCAAATGAGGTGCAAATTGTGGCAATGCATGGGGATGATTGGGCAGAGGTTCTGAAAGTGCCAATTGATAATCGGTTTCTGTAATAAGCTCCTTATCACGAAGGCGAGTAAGCAATCTGTTGCGTTTTGCAATTAGCGCATCTCTATTTCGTCCAAAGTGCATCAGTGCAGGAGCATTGGGCAAAACAGCCAATGTTGCAGCCTCAGCCCAAGAAAGTGAAGCAGCATCATGACCAAAGTAACGCCACGAAGCGGCATCAATGCCCACCACATTTCCACCCATTGGAGCATGGGAGGCATACAAAGCGAGGATACTATTTTTAGAGCGCGACAATTCAAGACGGGTAGCCCAAATGAGTTCGATAAACTTCTCGTAATAAGTCCGCTTCTCATTGCGCATCAAGCGCACTGTTTGCATGGTAATGGTACTTCCTCCACTCACAACCCTGCCCTCTTTTATGTTCTGAACAAAGGCTCGTCCAATGGATAGTGGATTAACTCCAGGATGGTATCTAAAACTCCTATCTTCGAATTGTATAACACAGGTTGCATACTTGTGAGGAACACTATTTGTGGGTGGGAAGCGCCACTGGCCATCTTCTGATATGCGAGCTCCAAGTAGTTCATCCTCTCTATCCATTACCAACGTACTATAAGGTGTGTCGAAAAGCGTGCTGGGCAAACAGAATAGATACCAAAGAAGTAAGGCAAGAATTGTAATAATTCCTACCTTCTTCTTTGTGCTTAAGAGTTTGAGTTTATTGATATGATTTGTCTTTTTATTTAAAATTGAACTTTAATTATCACTCTCTTCCACTTTCACCCAACTACCCTTCGTTCTTGCTTGTTCACTTGGCTTATACATTGCTTGCAATGAAACAGCTGGCAGATAGTAAGTACCTCTATAAGCAGCTTGCAGTCTTACTCTGAATGTTTTGGTTTGTCCTGCAGCTAAATTGAAATAGGTGAGCACCCTATCGTCACGTATATCACGATAGTTGTACTTTTCTGCTCCATTTTCAGAGTTTGCATCAAGAATGCGCTCGTTATAGATTTCCCAACCAGAGGGGAATATCTGAACCAAAGCTAAATCGGTGAATACCTGTGCAGGACTATTTTTAACTGTAACTACTGCTGTGAACTCCTCTCCTTGCTTTAATGAAGATACTGAGAGAGGTTTTCCAGCTAAATCGACATAGTCAACTGACAGACTAAATGATGCTTCAATGGTAGCAGCAGGTTCAACATCCGTTATTGGTTGTGTACGTCCTGTCAACTGTGCATATATTTTACCTGTGCCTTTGTTGCTAATGCTTATCTCAATCTTCTCATTAGGTGGAATAGTTATTTGATGCAACGGTTGTGGGGTAGAAACTGCACTCATTCCTTTTGCATTGAGCGTCCAATCTACCTCTATATTTGTTTTACCCATTTTCTCGGCTAGCTGACTCATGGCAATGAGTCCGTAAGCGGCAGTTTGAGTAGAGATATAATCGGATGAAAGCTCTTTGGCTACACTTTGTGCCAATTCGAGTGCTTTGTCAGTCTTGTCCAGCAACAGATACGTTTTCATAATCATAGCCTCATCACGTGCATAACTTCCATAAGTGTCATTATTGAAGTTATATTCATCAACCTTGTCATCAATGTTGAAAACTAGTTCGTTTGCCACATCTTTCCTACCTGTTATAGCATAAGCTGCAGCCAATCGCCATTTCGATTGCAGCGACAGGTCTTTGAGCTCTCGCATCCTATTCATTGCTCCCAATTGAGGCTCACCATTCACAGCCAATGCATACAAACGGTAGGCTTGCTGCAATTCAGTCATCGAAATGCTGTAATAGTTACGGTAAGAGACAGTGCGGCTCCAATTATTAGCTTGCTTGGTTTGAAACTGCACCCAACGCGACAACATATTGTCTGAAACATCATATCCTTTGCTTTTGGCTTCTGAAAGGAAATGACCTGCATAAGTAGATACCCATTCCGACGCATAATTATTGCCTGCCCAATAGATAAATCCTCCATCGGAGAGTTGACGAGTAGCCAATGTTTTTATTACCTCATCTACCTTTTCATTCATTCGTTTCTTCTGCTCTTCATCCACCTGCGTTAACTCATCAACATACAGCAATGGGAATGCTTGCGAAACTATTTGTTCCGTACATCCATGTGGATATGAAAGCAAGAAATCGATGTTTTTGTTGAAGTTGATATTGGGTAGTCGAGATAGTTCTAGTTTAGCCCAATCACTCGCTCCCATCTCATCAATAGCAATAGAGAGCTGAGCAGAACTATTAGCGTCTATCATCTGTGCATCGCTTAAAACAATAGGAGGATTGGGATTGCGAATACCTATATCTATTGTCTCGGTTGCAGTTTGTCCACCACCTGTTGCTTTTATGCGCACTTGCTCAGCACCTGTTTTTGTGCCAGCTTTCAGTTTAAAGTAAACAATTTGATCGCCTATTTTGTCAAATCGAATCGTTTGTGATGTTCCATCTTGAGGTTTTAGTAACCCATCTGTTTCGATAGATACTTGCACATTACGTACAGAGTTGTCCATTGCAAACACGTTCACGGGCAACCACACCTCTTCATTGGGACCCATTACGCGTGGCAGGGTCGAGAGTGTCATCAATGGATTGTTTACAGCCACTGTCTTCTCTGCGCTTCCATAGGCACCTCCTCCACCTGCAACAACCATTATACGTACCGAACCAACATAAGGAGGTAGTTTTACTTTATGCGTTTTAGTTTCTCCACCCTTCACAGTAAAAGGTCCGATGAACCTCACAATAGGTTTAAAACGATTTACTTTGTCGCTTGATGCTTTAAGAGCCTCATCGCCACCAATACTTAGTAGTGTGCCAAACATTCCTGTGTTTGCACTCAATACACGGTCGTACAAATCCCATGTACGTACACCCAAAGCCTCTTTGGCATAGAAATGATTCCACGCATTGGGAGTTTTAAATCCTGTCAAATCTAACAATCCCTCATCAACAATAGCCAATGTATAGGTCATTGGTTTCTTTGCTTTCTCTGATATTGAAATTGTAAATTCTTTTTCAGGTTGCAGTTCGTCAGGCATCGATATCACAGGCGTGAGACGACTATCCTTGTCCTCAACATCAATATTCTGCACTCCATACATGCGTATAGGTAAATCATTAGCAGTTTGAGCATGTGGTTGCAATAGGGTTGCAAAGATATAGACATTGGGATTCATCTCATCTGATATAGTAAAGCTATACTTAGTATCTTCTTTATCGGATGTCTTCACCCACTCGCGGTGTATAACTTTGGTACCATTCTCAATGCTCACCAACACCCTACCCTCTGAGCTTCGAGGAATAGTAACAATGGCTTTATCGCCTACTTGATACACAGATTTATCTGTTGTGAAAGCCAGCATGGTCAATCCACTTGGGTCTCTTCTATCGGCTCGCCCTCTTGAAGCTGGCCAATCAACATAGAACATAGTACCTGTAGTGTGTCCGCTATCTGTGTCTTTCACTAAAATGAGGTAGCGTCCCCAATCGGGGTAGTCTACTTGGAAGTTTACTTTGCCCTCTCCATTTGTGGTAGACAAAGTGCCTTGTGAAACTGGACTAACAGCTGTATTGTTAATATAAGAACCTAAATCTTCTTCAGAACTATTCCACCACCAACTCCAGTTGAGTTTATAAACCTTGTAAGACAAATTGCTACGTGACACTTTCTTCCCATTAGGAGTCAGCGATACAACATCGAAAGTTATTGGTTTATCTGTTTCAAGAAACTGTCCTTGAGGAGCTTTAGGAGCTTTTACTCCTGCATATACTTTGTAGGGTGAGTAGTAGATTGTTTGCGCATAAAAACTCATATCGCCACCCGTTTCATAAACACGCGATAGAATATTACCACGCAACATACCTGGTGCATTTTCTGCCATGGGCACTTTAGAGTTAATCCCCGCTACGCCTGAAGCATTAAGATTGCCTTCAAACAATGTATGTCTGTTTACACTGAATTGAGAAAGGGGATTATTAAACTCGTACGTTTCATAGTTTTTAAAAGGATGGTCGGTCTTGGAGAGTGACAGATTCACATCAGATTTCATATTTGAAGCTGGTGCACCATGCAGCCACTGTGCATTGAGTGTGCCAGAGAAAACACCTTGACTAGCATCAAATATAGAGTCAGTTTCTAAACGAACTTTCAACCTATTGGGCTTAATAGTCTCTACGCGTAAAGGCTGATAAAAGGAGGTTCCTCCCACATTGATGTACGACTGCCACACACCTGTTTGAGCCGACGGGTCGGTTACTACAGTGAATGTATAAAATCCATTCTCACCTTCTGTTTTCACTTGACGTTGAAAAAACTGACGTTTTGGCGTATATACCTCCAAAACTACGGGGTGATTTTTAGGCAGCTTTTGTTCTTTATCTTCTAAGATAAAAGAAACATGAATAGTATCGCCTGGTCGCCACACTCCACGATCTCCATAGATATAACCCTTTATGCCTTTTTGAATCTCTTTACCACTTACATCAAAGTTACTCAACGAGAGAGACAACTCCTCTTTTAGCTCTAAGTAGCCCTTTTCATCACCTTTCTCTGCAGTTACCACAAAAGGTCTTCCTTTTTTATAATCAATATCCACAAACCCATTTTTATCGGTTGATGCACTGCCCATCTCTTGCATCTGATAATTGTAGAGTGTTACTTTTGCTCCCGACAAGGGATCGGTTGTAAGTATATCGTTCACCACAACTGTTAGTGAGTTATCGTTTCCTGCTTTAGCAATCATACCAATATTGGAGGCTAGCACAAATGATTCAACCGTTCTATTCCTATCCATATAATAAGAAGCTTTGCATGGATCATCTTTTTCATTCCAGTTATACTCGCTCCAATCTATAGATTCGTAATAGTAAGGTTGAGTTTCGTCCCACACACTCTCATCCTCCTCTGTAATAAGATCATTCGAAAAACTACGCATACTGTTTCCTTGTGGAATAGCAGGAGTAACACCTCCACATCTATAGAGTGAGTATTCTTGTTGCATACCTAACTGAACCATATAAATAGCACCTGGATCTTGCTCTATTAGAGGTGCTAAATCGAGTGCGAACTGATTCCATCGTGTTAAATCTTTTGTTTTGTCGGAATCTAGTCGAATGCGGACCTTCTTTATCAAGCGTCCAAAACGACGGATCTCTCCAGATGAATTATCAGATAAAGAACCCGACTGCAAGTAATAGAGTATATTGTCTTCGTATATTTTTATTATTTTTAAATCCACAGCCCACAGATTTACTGCACTAAAGGGAAGTGTAAGTTGTTCTGAATTGGGAAGTATATTACCGCTCTTCTCTACTTTTATTTGAGGTTTTTCGTCATCCACTTTCAATTGATAGGTGTAATCTTTAGTCAGCCCGAGTCCAATATTGTTTTTAATCCCCTCGTTCAATTGTAGGTTAAGCTCATCCTTGGGAAAAGTTTCAGGATAGATATAAAGTACATTTTTATCAATTCTGTATGTAAAGTTGTTAACCCCTGAAGCTACAATAAGTCCTTTCATATCTTGATCTAGTGCCAAAGGACTACTAAAAGCTACACGCACATTTTGGCTACCATCATCGAAGATCCTAACATCTACAACTTTCAACTCCGTCTCGGGGATAGCTGTAAGCTCTATTGCTTGCTTATCAGATTTCTTCACATCAATTGGTTTGCCATCAATATGTAACGTGTAAGATTTCGTTTCAGATGTTCGTTCTATACTATCCAAAACAATGCGATAAGAAGTTTCGCTCAATGGCATCACATTTATTGCTGCCTCTTTGTTTGCACCTTTAAGCGAAAACATCTTTTGTATATCTTCAATTGGTGCAGCGTTTACCAGTTTCAAAGTTCCCTCTGCACGATTCCAGTTTAAATCATTGGTGTTTATAGGCATATAAGGCAGTAAATCGAAACTATAGTTCTGCTCACTCACTTTGAAGTGAAAGTTGAAAGTACGAAACTTGCCTTCCACCTTTAAGAGTTTGTCTAACTGCAACTTTGCTCCATACTCCTTACCCATTTTAAGCTCCTTATCATTGGGTATAAAACGAATAGTTCGTGAGTTTATCCAAACAGTTTTTCCCTTTATATTGGGAGAGAAAGAGAACAATTTATCTTTCACCTCTGCATTCAATTCTACAGCTGGCATCTCTTGTGCCAACTCAACCTGAATATAAGATTGAGGGGAAATTGTGCCATAAGTAAAACCCAATATATACTGAGCAAACTCTGGGTCTATCTGTTTTGCCTTTTCTGTTTTGCACGTAGCAAAAGAAACTCCTATTAAGAGTATTAACATAAGGTATGAAGCACTTGAAAGTATGTTTCGCATAATCAAATTAGTATTAAAGTAATGAGAGAAGATGTATTACTATTTATAAACAACCTGTATCTTAATTTGTTGCTAATAGTTAGTAAAAATGTGAAGGTGAATTTAAAAATCTATATAAGGAGTAATTCTCTCAATGTCTTCGGTTGTAAACTCATCTAACATTGCTAGCTGATTTGTTGATGTGATGGAGCCAGTGCGCCTGCGCAGGTTAACGATAGCCTTGGTTTGCTCATAATTGATATAGGGATGGGCAAGTATCTCTCTGAATTCTAATCGATTGATGTTTAACTTTACAAAATCACTCATATCAACATTGTCTTCATGAATGAAAGGAGCAATAGCATCAAAAAGCTCATCAGTAACTCCATACACCTCTTTTAACTGATTGATTGAAACATATCCACCCAATAGACTTCTATATTTAACAATTCGACGTGAAAAAGAACTACCAATACCTGGCACCTTCTTCCACTCTGTTGTATCTGTTTCGTTCAAACTGATAGAGCCTAGCTCTGTAAATTTCTCTTGCCTTATATATCTTGGTTTCTGCGTGTTATCTGTAGATTGATTGGAAGGAGTGGGTGAGTTTGAACTACTAGCTCTTTCGCCGGAACTGTTTTTATTAGGCAGTATGCTAGGATTATTATCATAGCTTATCGACTTAATCTCTTTATCTACAAGACTCTCTTGCAAACGCTCGAAAGCAGCAATAAGAGAGTCATTTTGAGGAATAGAGATAGGCTGTCTACTTCTCCTTGATAAAACAACATTTAATCCAAAGGAGAGCACAATAATCACTACCAGTATTAAGACAGCGATTTTTTCAGCAGGAGAAAAATAAAGATAGTCTTTCCAACGCATACCTATAAAGTTAACATAGACGATAAAGATATAAATAATTCTTTTATCCAACCAAATAAAAGAGTAACTTTGGCATCATATTTCACTATTTATGAGCTATTGCAGCTCGTAGCTATCATCTACTAAGCGTATGGTTTTAAATTATATATGGATTGGCTTCTTTCTCATAGCATTTGTGGTAGCACTCATCAAGCTCGTTTTTTTTGGTGATGTGGGTATCTTTACAGATATAATGAACTCTACATTTGAAACTGCAAAGCTTGGATTTGAAATATCTTTGGGTCTTACAGGAGTTCTTTCGCTTTGGCTAGGTGTTATGAAAATTGGTGAACGGGGAGGGATGATTAATCTTTTTTCTCGTGCTGCTGCACCACTGTTTACCAAACTATTTCCTGATATACCTAAAGGACATCCTGCATCGGCTGCTATATTGATGAATATTTCAGCAAATATGCTGGGTCTCGACAATGCTGCAACCCCATTTGGGTTGAAGGCAATGGATGAGCTGCAAAATATAAATCCCAATAAAAATCAGGCTTCCAATCCCATGATTATGTTTCTGGTGTTGAATGCCTCAGGTCTTACACTCATACCTATTTCGGTGATGGTATATAGGGCACAAATGGGTGCTGCCAATCCTTCTGATATTTTCATCCCAATTATGATGGCTACTTTTGTTGCCACGTTAGTGGGAACATTGGCCGTTTGTATAAAACAACGAATCAATATATTCAACAAAGCTATTCTTGGTTTTTTTGGTGGACTTGCATCAATTATTGCCTTAACTGTGATAGCTTTTCAAAGTTTACCACAAGAACAGGTAAACATTGTGTCGAGTCTTATAGCCAATATCATTCTATTTACTATTATTATCGCCTTTTTAATAAAAGGATTGAGAAGCAAGATAAATGTATTTGACGCTTTTATCGATGGAGCTAAAGAGGGTTTTCAAACTGCTGTAAGAATTATTCCCTATCTCATTGCTCTTTTAGTGGGCATTGGAGTTTTTAGAGCCTCTGGCGCAATGGATTTTCTGATGGATGGAATGAAAGCTTTAGTTGGAGTATTTGGAGGCGACACACAGTGGGTGGATGGAATGCCGACAGCATTAATGAAGCCATTAAGCGGAAGTGGAGCAAGAGGAATGATGATTGACACCATGCGGGAATTTGGTGCAGACTCTTTTGCTGGGAGATTATCTTCTGTTTTGCAAGGTGCAACCGACACCACCTTCTATATCGTAGCTGTTTACTACGGAGCTGTAAACATAAAAAACTCACGCTACACTGTTTCCTACGCGCTTTTGGCAGATTTGGCAGGCGTTGTAGCTGCAATATTTATAAGCTACCTGTTCTTTGGTTAGCTATAGCTTAAAAAGATAGACTTAAACTGTAATACAAAACAATCAAATGGAGATAACTTTTCAATCTGAGGGAGTGGATGATCCCCAAATAGACGAAGCAAAATTAGCTAACTGGATAGAAAGTATAGCAAAACTATACAATAAAGAAATTGGAGAAATCTCCTATCTATTTTGTGATGATGAGAAAATATTGGAAGTGAACCAACAATATTTGAATCATGATTTCTATACAGACATCATAACATTCGACTATTCTGAAGAAAATATGATATCAGGAGATATCATTATCAGTTTACAAACGGTAGAATCGAATTCACAAATGTATAACACTAGTTTTTTAGAAGAGTTGCACCGAGTAATAATTCATGGTATTCTTCATCTATCTGGTCTAAATGATTCGACAGAAGAGGAAGAAAAAGTGATGCGTGATGCTGAAAGCAACGCTTTAAAAATATTATCTTAAGCTATAATCACTCTATCATCCAATACTTTATTTATCTTTAAATAGAATAGTTGATAAAACAAAAGTGCATAATCGACTACCCAATTGGTTTTAATTTACTACAGCAAATACCTCATTAAGGTTGCATCAAGTTTAAAAAGGTTTATCTTAAAGAGTTCATTACTGTCAGTGTCATCCACTTGCAATGGAGTTTGTTTTCATTTTTGTTATTCAGTATTAACAGATATAGCAACCTCTAAAGTTTTCTTTTTTAGTATCTTTGTTACTTTCTAAGCAAATTATGAAATTTAACTACGATATATTAGTAATAGGAGCCGGTCATGCTGGCTGCGAAGCGGCTGTTACTGCAGCCAATTTAGGATCAAAAACTCTTTTGATTACTATGGATATGAACAAGATTGCACAAATGAGTTGCAATCCTGCCGTGGGAGGTATAGCCAAAGGGCAAATAGTAAGAGAGATTGATGCTTTAGGTGGACAGATGGGGATAGTGAGCGACAAGACTACTATCCAATTTAGAATGCTCAACAGATCGAAGGGACCCGCTATGTGGAGTCCTCGCTCGCAAAACGACCGCGAGAAGTTTATCAACGAGTGGCGAAGCATTATTGAAAACACTCCCAATCTTTCGCTTTGGCAAGATGCAATGACAGAGCTTATTGTGAAGAATGGCGAAGCTATTGGTGTAAAAACTCAAATGGGTGTTGAATTCTATGCCAAGTCTGTAATTCTTACCAATGGAACTTTCTTGAACGGATTGATACATGTTGGAGAAATTCAGTTTGGAGGAGGCAGGGTGTCCGAACCTTCTTCATATGGTATAACAGAGCAGTTAAAAGAGTTGGGCTTTACTACCGATAGAATGAAAACAGGTACTCCTGCCAGAGTAGATGGTAGAACTGTAGACTTCTCTTTGATGGAAGAACAGGCTGGAGAAGTTGATTTCCATAAATTCTCTTATCTAGACACAGTAAAAAGAGATTTAAAACAACGCAGCTGTTGGATTACCTTTACTGACGAGCATGTGCACGAAGCTTTGCGCAAAGGTTTGGAGTTTTCTCCACTTTACAATGGTCAAATCAAAAGTATAGGTCCGCGCTACTGTCCAAGTATCGAAACAAAGATGGTTACATTTGCCGAAAAGGAGAGCCATCTAATATTTCTGGAACCAGAGGGCGAAACCACTCACGAATATTACTTGAACGGATTCTCCTCTTCCCTACCCTTGCACACACAAATTGAAGCATTGAAACGCATACCTGCATTTCGCAATGTTCATATATTCCGTCCGGGATACGCTATCGAATATGATTTTTTCGATCCTACTCAATTAGAAGCCACCCTTGAGACCAAATTGGTGAATAACCTCTATTTTGCTGGTCAAATAAACGGTACTACTGGATATGAAGAGGCCGCAGGACAAGGTATGATGGCTGCAATAAATGCACATATCAAATGTCATGGCGGCACACCATTCACACTTCGTCGTGATGAAGCATATATTGGAGTTTTGATTGACGATCTTATTACAAAAGGCGTGGATGAGCCATATAGAATGTTTACCTCAAGAGCAGAATACAGAATCCTGTTGAGGCAAGACAATGCAGACGAAAGGTTGACTGAAAAAGCAGCTAAACTAGGCTTAGCTACACAAAAACGAGTTGATCTTTTAAATGAGAAAACAAGTGAAGTAGACAGGATTATCAAATTCAGTGAGAAGTATTCGTTGAAGCCCGATAAAATAAACAGCTTTCTCGAGTCTGTTGGCACCTCTCCATTAAAACAAGGAGTGAAATTAATAGAGCTACTTAGTCGCCCACAAATATCAATTGAAACTATAATGGAAGCAATACCCGCTTTAAAAGAACAGGTAGAGATGATTCCTAGTAGAAAAGATGAGATAATAGAATCGGCAAACATAAAAGTAAAGTACGAAGGATATATCAAAAGAGAACGACTAATAGCGGATAAAATAACTCGCCTTGAAGATATCAATATAAAAGACAAATTCAACTATAAAGAGATTCAATCACTATCAACAGAAGCTCGTGAAAAGCTAACCACAATAAACCCACAAACAATAGCACAAGCAAGCAGAATACCGGGAGTTTCTCCCAATGACATATCTGTTTTACTTGTACTCCTTGGAAGATAACAACAGAATGTTTCACGTGGAACATTCAAACAAATAGAATAAATAAAAAAATATGAGTACTCAAACTTTGAAGAATGCTATAAGAAACATCTCAAACTTTCCGATAGATGGGATAGAGTTTAAAGACATCACTACCCTATTCCAGTCACCAGAGAGACTACAAGAGTTATCCGACACAATGTACGAAATGTACAAAGATAAAGGGATTACCAAGGTGGTAGGAATAGAATCTAGAGGTTTTTTTATGGGACCAGCTATAGCTATTAGACTAAATGCAGGATTTGCTCCAATAAGAAAACCTGGCAAGCTGCCATTTGATGTTCTTGAAGAGAGCTACACAAAAGAATATGGTGTAGATACTATACAGATACACGCAGATGCTCTTGACAAGGATGATGTTGTTTTACTTCATGATGATCTATTAGCAACAGGAGGCACGATGGTTGCTGCATACAATCTTGTGAAAAAACTAGGTGTAAAAAAAGTGTACTTGAACTTTCTAATTGAATTAGAGGATTTAGGAGCAAGAAAACTCTTCCCAGAAGATGTAGAAGTAGAGTCTATATTAAAATTTGATATTTAGCGAGGAGTAGGGTCTATGAACGAAGATATAAAATCAACTCTCTCAATTATACCTCATCAGCCTGGTTGCTATCAGTTTTATGATGAGGAGGGGAAAGTTATTTATATTGGTAAAGCAAAAAACTTAAAGAAACGGGTGTCGTCGTACTTTAATAAGGAACACGACAGCCCTAAAACTCGGATTCTTGTACGTAAGATTGCAAAAATAAAATACATTGTAGTAAAGACTGAAGAAGACACATTTCTTCTAGAGAACAACCTAATAAAACAATACCAACCTCGCTACAATGTGCTTCTGAAAGATGACAAAACATATCCATCGATAGTTGTAAAGAAGGAGTATTTTCCTCGAGTGATGCAGACGCGAAATATACAACGCGATGGATCGCGTTACTTCGGTCCATATACTTCTGTTATGTCTGTAAAGGCACTCCTTGAAACTATTAGAAAGGTTTACAAGTTAAGAACCTGCACGCTGAACCTTACACCAGAAAATATAAAAGCTGGAAAATTTAAAGTATGTCTCCAATACCATATTGAACGATGCAAAGGTCCATGTGAAGGATTACAATCATTGGAAGATTACAACAAAAATATTGATGAAACTTTAGAAATACTAAAAGGTAATGTTGGAATAATCAGTAAAAAGATATACGAAGAAATGACTCTCAGTGCCGAAAACTTACAATTTGAGGAAGCGCAAGAACTAAAGGAGAAGTATCTGATGATAGAAAACTTTAGAGAACGCTCTACAGTTGTTAGTAATTTTGGATATAACATTGATGTCTTTTTCTGTTCGGATGATAAGCAAGCTACATATATAAATTACCTCCATGTTGTGAACGGTGCAATAATTCAAGCCTACACTTTTGAGTATAGAAAGAAGATGGATGAGACCAAGGAGGAACTTCTTGCCATGGGAATTGTTGAAATGAGGCAGCGTTACAAAAGTGAATCCAAAGAGATTATTGTTCCTTTTATCCCAGATATTAAATTGACAAATGTTGAATTTACAATTCCTCAAAGGGGTGATAAAAGAAAATTATTAGCGCTCTCGGAACAAAATGTAAAACAGTATAGAGTGGATAAATTAAAAAGAGCAGAAATATTAAATCCTGAACAACGCTCTACCCGACTCTTAAAAACTGTGCAAAAAGATTTACATTTGAAAGAGCTCCCAATACATATTGAGTGCTTTGACAACTCAAACATTCAAGGTACAAATCCGGTTGCAGCATGTGTTGTTTTCAAAAAAGGGAAGCCTGTTAAAAAGGAGTATCGTCATTTTACAATTAAAAGCGTTGTAGGAGCAAATGATTATGCATCTATGCAGGAGGTGATTCAAAGACGCTACTCACGCGCAGTTAACGAAGGCGGAAACCTGCCGCAACTCATTGTGGTTGACGGCGGTAAGGGACAATTAAGCGCTGCTGTAGAAAAACTCAGAAAAATGAATTTGTACGGAAAAATTGCAATTATTGGTATTGCAGAGCGATTAGAAGAGATTTACTTCCCAAATGACTCTATCCCACTATACCTGGATAAAAATTCGGAGACTTTAAAACTTATACAATATTTACGTGACGAAGCTCATCGATTTGGATTAGCCTTCCATCGTAAAAAAAGAAGCAAAGCTCAAGTTGGATCTGAATTAGATAAAATAAAAGGAATTGGTCCGAAATCAAAAAGAGATCTTCTAAATCACTTCAAAAGCATAAAAAGAATTAGAGAGGCAAAAGAGAGTGAAATTGTGGAAGTGTTGGGAAAAAACAGAGGGAAAATAGTTTATAACTGGTTTAACAAAAAAAAGTAAAATGCGAGTTCTTATTCAAAGAGTATCAGAAGCAAGTGTAACGATAGATAAAAATGAATATAGCAGTATATCAAAAGGGCTTCTTATATTAGTAGGTATCGAAAACGATGATGCAGATGAAGATATAGACTATCTATGCAAAAAGATTATTAATTTACGTATATTTGACGATGCAAAGGGAGTGATGAATGAATCAATCTTAAAACAAGAGGGTCAAATGATGGTTATCTCGCAATTTACATTGCATGCAAATACAAAAAAAGGAAACAGACCTTCGTACATTAAAGCTGCAAAACCTGATATAGCAATTCCTATATATGAAAAGTTTTGCAAAAAACTGGAAGTGATGTCAGGAATAGAGGTCAAAACAGGACAGTTTGGTGCAGACATGAAGGTGTCGCTTATAAACGATGGACCTGTTACAATTTGGATAGACTCTAAAGATAAATAAGACAATGACAATAAAAGAGGCGCAAACAACTGTTGATAGTTGGATAAAAAAATATGGAGTGCGCTATTTTAGCGAGCTTACCAATATGGCTGTATTGACAGAAGAAGTAGGCGAATTAGCACGAATAATGGCTCGTACCTATGGTGATCAATCGTTTAAAAATGAGGAGCTATCAAAAAAATTAGGCGATGAAATGGCTGATGTTTTGTGGGTGCTGATATGCCTTGCAAATCAAACAGGAGTTGACCTAGAACAAGCTCTAATAGAGAACATTAAGAAAAAGAATCTGCGTGATAACGAGAGACATCACAACAATCCTAAACTTAGCAAATAAGCAAATTTGCTAAAACAACTTTCACAAATAAATCAAAAATAACATATAAAACTTTTAGACATGGTAGATAAGTATAGACAAGCACTCAACGAAAATACTTTTAACCTTTCTGATGGAGCAGTTACAGAAAAGGTGAAAAAAATAATTACAGAGAAATCTGAAAAGAACAACACAGTAGAGGTATTAAGAAAGATATATAGCTGTATTGATCTTACTACACTAAACACAACAGATACACGCGAAGATATATGGCAATTTACTGATAAAGTAAACAAATTTGAGGGTTCGAACCCATTAATCAACAATGTTGCTGCGATATGCGTGTTTCCAAACCTTGTAAAAACAGTAAAAGAGTCTCTCACGGCAGATGTAAGAATTGCATCGGTGTGTGGTGGGTTTCCTTCATCACAAACTTTTTTAGAGGTGAAAATTGCAGAAACAGCCCTCGCAGTATCAGATGGTGCAGAGGAAATAGATATAGTTCTCAATTTAGGACTCTTCTTAAACGATGATATAAAAGAGCTATGCGAAGAGATAGACGAGATAAAAGAGACTTGTCATGGTGCAAAACTAAAAGTAATTCTAGAAACTGGTGCACTTGAAACATCTGAAAAAATTAATAACGCATCAGTACTATCACTATACTCGGGTGCCGATTTCCTTAAAACATCTACAGGCAAAGTGTATCCTGGAGCAACTCTTGAAGCTGCTTATGTGATGTGCTCGGCTATTAAACAATACCATAAGAAAACTGGTATAAGAAAAGGAATCAAAATATCAGGAGGTGTATCTACTGTGCAAGATGCTGTGAACTACTATACCATTGTAAAAGAAGTATTGGGTGAAGAGTGGTGCAATTCTAACCTATTTAGAATAGGAACAAGCAGACTAGCCAATATATTGCTAGAAGCAGCTCAAGAATAAGAAATACAAATATAAAAAAGATATAAACAATAATTATTTGAAAATGAAAACTAAATTAATTACGCTACTATGCGCAATTGGCTTACTAGCAGGGAGTGCAGCGAATGCACAAAGCCAGCAAAAGCCCTATTGGCAAGATGTTGAAGTTGTAAAGGTAAACAAAGAATATCCTCGTACATCTTTTATGACATTTGATAATAAAGCTGATGCCCTTACTAAGAGATTTGAAGAGAGCAAATATTATCAATCGTTGAATGGCACATGGAAATTTTTCTTTGTTGAAGGCTACAAAGAGCTTCCAGAAAGCATTACAGACCCTACTGTTTCAACCAAGGACTGGGCAGATATAAAAGTTCCAGGAAACTGGGAGGTGCAAGGATTTGGTACAGCTATATATACCAATCATGGCTATGAGTTTCAACCAAGAAACCCTCAGCCCCCTACCCTTCCAGAAATGAACCCTGTGGGCGTATATCGCAGAGATATGAGTATAACAGCAGATATGCTAAAGCGTGATGTATTTTTACACATTGGTGGTGCTAAAGCAGGTGTATATGTATATATAAACGGCGAGGAAGTTGGTTATAGCGAAGACTCTAAAAACCCTGCAGAATTTAAGATAAACGACTATGTTGAAGCTGGCAACAACACATTGGTTATCAAAATATTCCGCTGGTCGACAGGTTCATACCTTGAGTGTCAAGACTTTTGGAGAATATCTGGTATAGAACGTGATGTATACCTATGGTCGCAACCAAAAACACATCTCCGCGACTTTGTAGTAAAATCTGATCTAGATGAGACCTATACAGATGGAAACTTTGCATTGAAAACAATGATAAAAAACAGCAATGCTACAAAAAGCGAAGTTGAAGTATCGTACGAACTATTGGACAATGCTAAGAAAGTAATTGCAACAGATAAGCAATTAGTTGCTTTGGAAGCTGGTGAAGAGAAAGATGCTTTATTCAGTAAAACAATTACCAACCCTTTGAAATGGACTTCAGAATCACCAAACTTGTACAGCCTAGTTATGACTGTGAAGGAGAATGGTGCAGTTACCGAAGTTGTTCCATTTACGGTAGGTTTCCGCTCAATTGAGATAAAGCCTGTTACAGATAAAACTGGACGTGTTGACAACCTGTTTTTAGTAAACGGACAACCAATAATACTTAAAGGTGTGAATGTGCATGAGCACAATCCTAAAACTGGCCACTATATGACAGAAGAGTTGATGATAAGAGACTTCGAATTGATGAAGCTTCACAATATCAACACTGTACGCTTGGCTCACTACACTCAAAGCAGACGTTTTTACGAACTATGCGACATATATGGACTATATGTATACGACGAGGCGAACATAGAGTCGCACGGTATGTATTACAATTTAAGCAAAGGTGGTACATTGGGTAACAATCCAGATTGGATTAATCCACACATGGATCGCATTAAGAACATGTATGAGAGAAACAAAAACCACCCTTCACTCACAATTTGGTCGTTGGGTAACGAAGCCGGTAATGGATATAACTTCTACCAAGCCTACCTTTGGGTAAAACAACAAGACAAGGAGTGGATGAACAGACCAGTTAACTACGAACGCGCTCTATGGGAGTGGAATACAGATATGTATGTTCCTCAATATCCAAGTGCGCCATGGTTGGCCGAGATTGGTAAAAAAGGTTCTGACAGGCCTATAGTTCCTTCAGAATATTCTCATGCAATGGGTAATTCGAATGGTAAACTTGCCCTTCAATGGGAGGAGATCTATAAATATGCAAACCTGCAAGGTGCTTATATTTGGGACTGGGTAGACCAAGGCATTGAAGAGATTGACGAAAACGGACTGATGTATTGGACTTATGGTGGCGATTATGGTGAAAACATGCCTAGCGATGGAAACTTCCTTATTAATGGAGTTGTAAATCCTGATAGAAACCCCCACCCAGCAATGAATGAAGTGAAATATGTTCACCAAGATTTTGCAGTAGAAGAAGTAGATGCAGCAGCAGGTAAATTTAATATTACCAATCGATTCTTTTTTACTACATCAGAAGGATACGATATTCAATATAACGTTACACGCAATGGTGTAAAAATAAAAAGTGGTAAAGTAAATGTACAGCTTGACCCACAAGAGACTAAAGAAGTTACCATAGACATTCCTGCAATAAAGGCAGACAGTAGCGATGAGTACTTTGTGAACTTTGAGTTTATCCAAAAGAAAGCTACACACCTTGTTCCAAGTGGTCATATTGTTGCAATTGAGCAGTTCAAAATAAACAAGCCTCAAGCTGCAAAACCACTGTACACAGCATCGAGAGGAGCAAAACTAAACAGCACAACAACTGACAATGAAATCACGGTGAAATCATCTGCAGTTAATTTTGTATTCGACAAAAAGAGCGGCTTAGTTACCTCTTATAGAGTGAACGGAACAGAGTATTTTGATAAAGGATTCGGTCTTCAACCAAACTTTTGGAGAGGTCCAAATGATAATGACTATGCCAACGGAATGCCAAGTCGTTTGCAAGTATGGAAACAATCGAGCAAAAACTTCAATGTAGTTGAAGCTAAAGCATATGACGAAGGCAACAGCGTTGTAATAGAAGCTAACTATCTGCTTGCAGCAGGAAATCTATATATAGTAAAATATACAATAGACCCAGCAGGTGTATTAAAAGCAGACATTAAATTTACATCAACTGATATGGAAGCTGCAGAAACAGAAGTATCTGAAGCTACAAAACTTGCAACATTCTCTCCTGGAGCAGATGCTGCACGCAAATCATCGTCAGAGCTTAATGTACCACGTATTGGAGTTAGATTTAGACTTCCTGTAAATATGAACAAAGTAGAATACTATGGTCGTGGTCCAGGCGAGAACTACCTCGACCGTTTAGCAGGTTCCAAAGTGGGTATTTATAGCACAACTGCTGAAGATATGTACTATCCTTATGTAAGACCACAAGAGAATGGGCACAGAACCGACACACGTTGGGTTGCTTTCACAACTGGAGGCAGGGGGCTACTTGTTGTTGCAGACGAAACAATAGGCTTCAATTCGCTTAGAAATAGCATTGAGGACTTCGACTCTGAAGAGGCAAAGAATCGTCCATACCAGTGGCACAACTTTACAGAAGATGAAGTACAAGACGAAGAGGCTGCAAAAAACAAGCTGCGTCGTCACACACACATTAATGATATTATACCACAAGACTTTGTGGAAGTAAGCTTAGATTTGAAACAGCAAGGAGTAGCTGGATACAACAGCTGGGGCGATCGTCCAAGAGCTGAAGAAAGCCTACCTGCAAACAAAGACTACGAATGGGGTTTTACCTTCATTCCTGTTAGAAACAAAGCAGATATCAATAGAGGAGTTGCAAAATCTTACAAAAAGTAGATGATAGCTGAATTGAGATAATATTCGGATAAACAGCAACTTTATCAGCTATAAAACGCAGTAGAATTGAATTTCTACTGCGTTTTTTGTTTTTTAACTATAATAATGTACGAAACATTTTGCTAGTTACGCAAATTACGTATCTTTGCGTTGAACATATACCAAAATAACATTTTAATATAAAAAACTATGGAACGATTAACACCACAAGAAGAGACAATTATGCTTCACGTTTGGGAAATAGGCGAATGTGCAATAAAAGACGTTGTAAACAGAATGGAAGAGCCTAAACCACCCTACACAACTGTGGCATCAACCTTCGACAACTTATTAAACAAAGAGTACCTAACAATGCGTAGATTTGGAAATGTGAAGGTATTTAAGCCAAAAATTACAGAAGCTTCATACAAACGACACTTCCTATCTACTGTAGTAAAAGACTATTTCGACAACTCGTATAAAGAGTTGGTGTCTTTCTTTGCAGAAGATCAAAAAATAACGCAAGAAGAATTATCAGAAATTATTAGGCTCATTGAGAAAAACAGGAAGTAAAAACAAGTTCATTACTCTTCCTTAAAAAAACCATTAGCAATGGAAACACTATTTATATATATCGTAAAAGTAAATATAGCACTTGCTGTGTTCTATCTGCTCTATATGTTGCTCTTTCGTAAAGACACATTTATTAGGTTGAGAAGATTTTACTTTTTATCAGCAATTATCTTCTCACTCACCTACCCTCTCTTTACGGTGTCGGCATTGGGTTCTCTCATTAATTGGACACAAGAAGAAGCTGTAGCAACAGAAACCTTTGTATACTTCGAAGATGTATCGATGGGAGAGTTCATATTTGACGATGTAGAAGAAGTTGCTACCCCAATTAATTGGATAGCAATTGCAAAAAACATATTGATAATGGGTGTTTTTCTCTTATGCTTACGATTTTTGTGGCAAGTATTCTCAATTATAACGATTAAATCACGCAGTGAAAAGAGAACCCTTTTTGGCTATCTCTTCTATCACCTTAAAGACGAAATAACCCCCTTTTCGTTCTTTAATTGGATATTTGTAAATACTGAAGCACATAATGAAAAGGAGCTAAAACAGATACTACTGCACGAGCATACTCACGCCCGTCAGTGGCACTCATTCGACATACTATTGGTAGAGATGCTTCGAATAGCATTTTGGTGGAACCCTATTGTATGGCTGATGAAGCGGGATATAGCCATCAACTTAGAGTACTTGGCAGATCAGGCAGTATTGAAAGAAGGGGTAGAAACCACCGAGTACCAATACCATTTATTACAATTGACTTATCATGAAACTGCAGTTCAGATAGTGAATAACTTTAATGTATCACAACTAAAACAGAGAATTATTATGATGAATAAAAATAAATCGCCCATGCGAAAGCTGGCAAAGTATTTGAGTGTGCTACCACTAGTGCTATTACTCATAACAGCAAATAGTATGTACGCCCAAGCAAATGAAGTGCAGGTGTCTTCAAAAGAAGTGGTGCCTCCTCCACCTCCACCGCCTCCTCCACACAAATTGGAGCAAGATAAACCCAGTTACAGAAGGAATTTAACAGCAATGGTTGAATTCATCAAAAAAGAGATGAAATATCCACAAATTGCAAAGGAGAATGGAATACAAGGGCAAGTATTAGCAAGTTTTATTATAGAAAAAGATGGCACTGTTAGCAACCCTAAAATTGTAAAAGGTGTAGATCCATCTTTAGACAAAGAAACCATCCGTATTATCAACGCAATGCCCAAGTGGGAGCCATTTACACAAGATGGAGAAACATCGAAAACAGAATACACCCTACCATTCAATTTTAAGTTAGATGGAAAAGAAACATCAGATGAGTATTCAATTATAGGATTCAAAATTGTAAATGCCGGAGAAAACAACGATACAAAAGTGATAGTTACAGATTCAAAAGAATATACTCCTTCAAAAACGCTAGCTGAAACACTTGGCGAAAACAGACCATTGATTATTCTAGATGGTATGAATGTTGGTAAAGACTTCGATATAAACACAATAGATCCAAATAATATTGAATCAATAAGTGTGGTGAAAAACGAATCTGCAACTTCGAAATACGGCGAAGAAGGGAAAGATGGAGTGATTGAAATTACTACTAAGCCGGCTGTAGCTAAGGATGCCCTTATGGATGCTGCAAGAGAGAAATTAGGAGGAGAAATAGAAGAAGTTTTTCTTGTAGTAGAAGACCAACCAGAATTTCCAGGCGGTACGCAAGCAATGATGAAATATTTGGCAGACAACATCAAATATCCTAAAGAAGCGCATGAAAAAGGCATACAAGGACGTGTTATAGCCAATTTAGTTATTAATAAAGATGGGAGCATTTCGGATGTAGAGGTAATGCGTAGCGTACACCCTTTGCTAGATGCAGAGGCTGTTAGGGTAATAGCTGAAATGCCAAACTGGAAGCCTGGAATGCAAAGAGGGCAAGCCGTAAGAGTAAGGTTTACATTACCTATCGCATTTAGGTTGGAAGGAGATGTAGAGGCAACAGATGAAATATTTGTAGTAGTAGAACAACAACCTGAATTTCCTGGTGGACCAGAAGCTCTCTTGAAGTTTATAGGCGAAAATGTGAGATATCCTAAAGAAGCACAAGAAAAAGGAATTCAGGGACGAGTGATTGTTAACTTCGTAGTTAATAAAGATGGTAGCCTTTCTGATATGAAAGTGGTGCGTGGTCAAGATGCATCATTAGATGCCGAAGCCATCAGAATAATCTCAACTATGCCCAAATGGAAACCTGGAATGCAGAGAGGACAAGCTGTGAATGTGAGGTTTACACTGCCTATTACATTTAGATTGGAAGGTGACAAGAACGGTGATGAGAAAGTTAAGCGTGATGATATCAAAGTGTTGCAAAACGATCCATCTATAGTTTCAAGAAGAGATCAGAAGACAGACAATAAGTTTTATGAGTTTATTTCTAAAAGAATAAAATACCCAGTAATTGCACAAGAAAACGGCATCGAAGGGGTAGTACGTGGTAGTTACGATGTGAATTCGAAAGGAGAGGTATCAAATATAAAAATAACAAAGGGTGTAGATCCTTCGTTGGATGCTGAACTAAAAAGAATTATACAACTCATGCCAAATGATGTAGCTTTAATGAGATCAGAGGGAAAGTCTGCATCAAACGTTGCAATATCAGCAAGATTTGTATTTGAAGATACGAAAATGCAAGAGGTTAGATCTGAAGAAAGTGATTTTATTGTAATGGGTTATCGCAATCCAACAAAATAAATACGGTATATAAATCTGATAGTAAACTCCTTAGAGAAAGCAATTTCTTTAAGGAGTTTATTTATATTTGTAAAAGAAATGTAGAAAACAACTGATAATACTAATAGAACTTTGAGAGAGCAAACAACATAGTTCGCATTAATTGAGTAATATATAACGAAAATGTGTATTTTTACACAGTAAATAATAAAATCTATATTGAATATGAAAACCAAAACATTTTTAACTTTATTAGTAGGACTTATGGTACTCTCTTGTACACAAAAGCAAGAAAAGCTTGTGTATCCTAAAACAGAAAAAATAGTTGTAACCGATATCTTTTTCGGTACAGAAGTAGATGATCCATATCGTTGGCTTGAAGATGACAGAAGTGCTGAAACAGAGGCATGGGTAAAAGAGCAAAACAAAGTTAGTTTTGCATATCTTGATCAAATATCTTATAGAGATGAATTGAAAGATGAACTAACCGAAATTTGGAATTACGAGAAACTATCTGCTCCATTTAAAGAGGGAGCATATACTTATTATTACAAAAATGATGGTTTGCAAAACCAATATGTACTATATCGTAAGAAAGGCGATGATGGAGAGGAAGAGCTATTCTTAGACCCCAATACATTCTCTGAAGATGGCACAACTTCTCTTGGACAAGTAAGCTTCTCTAAGGATGGAAGCATCGTTGCTTATGCTATCTCGGAAGGTGGTAGCGACTGGAGAAAAATTATTATTATAGATGCAGAAACTAAAGAGGTTTTAGAAGACACTTTAGTTGACATTAAATTTAGTGGTATCTCTTGGATAGGCAATGATGGGTTCTACTACTCTAGCTATGACAAGCCTGAAGGAAGTGAACTTTCGGCAAAAACAGAGGAGCATAAATTATATTATCACAAATTGGGAACTCCACAAAAAGAGGATAAAGTGGTTTTTGGTGAGAAAGAGAAATACCGCTATATAGGTGGCAGTGTAACGGAAGATGACAGGTATTTGATTATCTCTGGATCAATATCAACATCAGGTAACAGACTGTTTCTTAAAGACTTGACAAAATCAAATAGTGAAATAACAACTATTGACGACAACATTAACACAGATACATATGTTGCTGACAACCAAGGCAGTAAGCTATTTATAGTTACCAACTACAACGCTCCAAACCAGCGCATGGTAACAACCGATGTTTCAAATCCAACGCCAGGAAATTGGAAAGATTTGATTGCTGAAACTGAAAACGTAGTGAATTTCTCTACAGGATCGGAATACATATTTGCAACCTATATGATTGACGCTGTATCGAAAGTACTTCAATATGATTATGATGGACAATTTGTAAGGGAAATAGAACTACCTGGAATAGGTAGTGCAGGTGGTTTTGGTGGCAAACATGATGACACAGAACTCTACTTCTCATTTACCAATTATAGCACTCCTGGAACAATTTACAAGTTAAACCCAAAAGAGGGAGACTATAAAGTATATTGGGCACCGGAGATGCAATACAATGCTAACAATTTTGAAAGTAAACAAGTGTTTTATACATCAAAAGATGGAACAAAAGTACCCATGGTTATCACCTATAAGAAAGGTATAGAGCTTAATGGAAAAAACCCAACTATGCTATATGGTTATGGTGGTTTCAACAGTAGTTTAACTCCTTCTTTTAGTGTTGCAAATGCTGTATGGATGAATAATGGAGGTGTTTATGCTGTAGCAAACCTTCGTGGTGGAGGTGAGTATGGTAAAGCTTGGCACGATGCTGGTACAAAATTACAGAAACAAAATGTGTTTGATGATTTTATAGCGGCTGCTGAATACCTAATTGATGAGAACTATACCTCTTCAGATTATTTAGCTATCAGAGGTGGCTCTAACGGAGGCTTGCTTGTAGGTGCTGTGATGACGCAACGCCCTGAATTGATGACAGTTGCCATTCCTCAAGTAGGAGTGTTAGATATGTTACGCTATCACACATTTACTGCTGGAGCAGGTTGGGCATACGATTATGGAACTGCAGAAGATAGCGAGGAGATGTTTAAATATCTACTCGGATATTCACCTGTACACAATGTGAAAGCAGGTGTAGCGTATCCTGCAACCATAATATTGACAGGAGATCACGACGATAGAGTTGTGCCAGCACATAGTTTCAAATTTGCAGCAGAGTTGCAAGACAAACAAGCTAGTGCAAACCCTGTGTTGATTCGTATTGAAACCAATGCAGGTCACGGTGCAGGAACACCAGTGAGCAAAACTATTGAGCAGTATGCAGATATGTATGGCTTTACATTTTGGAATATGGGCATTAAAGAACTGCCTAAGAAATAGCGATAAGCGTATTTAATAACATGAAGAAAGAGATTCTACTTTGTAGGGTCTCTTTTTTTTATTGAACGAATGGCTATTAAAAAGAGGCTTTTCACTAGTAACTTTCTTATAAATGGGGATTTTCTAACACATCTACCATGGAAAATATGATTTAAACAACAAAAATCTCTTCTACCATGTACAATTGGACAATCAAGAGTTGAAAATTGAATTCCCCGCGGGGAAAATGTTTAAAACTGTATTAATTGTTCATTTTTTGAAACATTTGACAAAAACAGAATATAACTGATGAAAATATTGCCGTGGAATAGAAAAAAGAGAGATAAGAAATGAATTTTCGACTGTAAATAAAATTTCCTCTGAATGAATTGTTGAAAAACGAAGAGCAGAATGAAAATTGAAGCGTAAATGATGCAAAAATAATGGAAATTCGATTTTATGGCTTACAAACAACCAATCTACCGTGGTGAATTGGATTTTCAAGAGTTGAAAACTCAATTCCCCATGGGGAATGTGTTTACAAATAAAATAAAACAACCCTCTCCCCCACTCTATTAATATTTACGCTCTTTCAAGTATTGTATAACTGCAAGGAAAGACTGTTGCATATCGCTTGGTATTAATGCAATATCAGTAACAATGTTTTTAGCTTTTTCGATTGTATTATCTAGTGCAGCATAGGTGTAATCTATTCCACCATTCTCTTTTGCAAAATTGATAAGATAATCTACATTTTCGTCACTAAAGTCTTTGTTTTCTACAATAGACATGGCTCGCTGGTGTTCTTTATCGCTAGTATTTTTGAATGCATGCAAGAGTGGCAAAGTTATTTTACCTTCTCTAATGTCATTACCAGTTGGTTTGCCTACATTATCGTTAAAGTAGTCAAATATATCGTCACGCAATTGTACCCCAATACCTATAAGCTCGCCTAGTTGAGCAAATTTTTCAACTACATCTTTATCAGCACCCACTGTAATAGCCCCTATTCTCATACAATCGCTTAGTAGCGAAGCTGTTTTTTTACGAATAACATTGTAATACTCCTCTTCATCAATAATAATTTCATCAGCCAGAATAAGTTGCATTAGTTCTCCCTCAGAGAGGTTTTTGCCCAGCTTTGCTATAGTAGCAACAATTTCTAAATCATTGGTAAGCACACTTTGAGTAAGAGCAGATGAAAGAAAGAAATCACCGCAAAGTACGGTTTTTCTATTATCGTAGATAGAATTTAGCGAGGGTTGACCTCTTCGCATATCAGCATCGTCTACCACATCGTCATGAATAAGTGCTGCTGTATGTAAAAGCTCAATAGTTACCGCTGCATGATAGGTACTATCATTCACTTCACCCAATGCCTTTGCTGTGAGCAACATAAGGATAGGACGTATTTTTTTACCATCAGCCTTATACATATGCTCAATCATCTCCTGAAGTTGAGTATTCTCACTTCTAATTGAGCTATACAACAAGTCGAATTTCTTCAACTCTTCGGTAATTGTGGCAACTGCAAGGTTCTTGTAATCCATGAATGTTATAAATTAAGTACAAATTTATGAATAAATCGCCTGATAGCAACATTTATTTGTAACTTTACATTCTATTAAGTATTCTAGTAAGTGTTTTTGTTCATTACTCTTACTTGATAAAACCACGTAAACAAAACAACAATATTTTTGTTCTAATATAATTATGAGAAAAAAACTTTTCCTCCTCGATGCTTATGCACTCATCTATCGTTCTTATTATGCATTCATTAGAAACCCTAGAATAAACTCGAAGAACTTTAACACATCTGCCATTTTTGGCTTTGTAAATACTCTTGAAGAGGTTCTTCGAAAAGAAGACCCCTCGCATATTGCTGTGGTATTTGATCCTCCTGGACCTACTTTCAGACACGAGGAATATAAGGAATATAAAGCACAACGCGAAAAAACTCCTGAAGATATCAAACTGGCTATCCCCATTATTAAGGAAATAATAGAAGCCTACAATATAGATATCTTGGAAGTCGATGGATATGAAGCTGATGATGTGGTGGGCACTATAGCCAAACATGTCGATAAAGATGAGTTTGATGTGTATATGATGACATCTGACAAAGACTATGCACAACTGGTAGACGAACATATTTTTATGTACATACCTCGAACTGGAAGCAAGGATGTAGAAATTCTTGACGACAAAAAAGTGATGGAGAAATACAACCTCACCTCGCCCTCTCAAATGATCGACCTATTGGGATTGATGGGAGATGCATCAGACAACATACCTGGATGCCCTGGTGTGGGTCCTAAAAGAGCAGAAACTCTACTCACCGACTTTGGAAATATAGAAAACCTATTAGAAAACACAGATAAATTAAAAGGTGCTCTCAAAAAGAATGTAGAGGAAAACAAAGAGCAAATACTCCTCTCTAAACATCTTGTTACTATCAAAACTGATGTTCCTTTGGATATTGACGTTGATAAATTCGACCGTAAACCTATTAATGAAGATGCTATGAGAAGCATTTTCGAAGAGTTGGAGTTTAGAACCTTAATAAACAGGGTGCTTGGTATAGAAACTGAGACAAAGAAAGGCGTGATAAACCAACAGGGCAGTCTTTTTGACAACCTCGATGAAGAAGAAACTACGGTAGAAGTACTGCCCAAAGATTTTACAAACATAGATAGCGAGAACAATGATTATAAGATTATCGATACTACCGATGGTATAAAAGAGCTCAATACAACTCTTTGTAAACAAAAATCTGTAGCATTTGATACCGAAACAACAGGCATAGACCCATTGGCAAGCGATATAGTAGGCATCTCTTTTTCTTACAAAGAGGGTGAAGCATTTTATGTGCCATTATCCGCCAAAAAGGAGGAAGCAACAGAGCAATTAAGCCTTTTGAAACCATTCTTGGAAGATGAGACGATAGAAAAAATTGGGCAGAACATAAAGTACGACATTTTGATGGTTAGAAACTACAACATCAATGTGAAGGGACCATTATTCGATACGATGATTGCTCACTACTTGATAAATCCAGAAACAAGACACAGTATGGATTTTCTGGCAGAAACCTATCTAAAATACAAAACAGTATCTATTGAAGAGCTGATAGGGTCGAAAGGGAAGAACCAAGGCAGTATGCGTGATGTAGATGTAGCCATTGCTGGCAAATATGCTTGCGAAGATGCCGATATAACGCTTAGACTAAAAAACATACTCGAAAAAGAGATTAAAGAGAATGAGTTGGATAAGCTTTTCCATGAAGTAGAGTGCCCTCTTATCTATGTGCTTGCTGATATGGAGTGGACAGGAGCTCGATTGGATTTAGATGCACTAAAACAGCTCTCTATAGAACTAACCGAAGAGTTAAACAAATTAGAGGCTGAGATAATAGAGATGGCTGGCGTAGAGTACAATGTGAACTCTCCCAAACAAACCGGAGAAGTGCTTTTCGACCATATGAAGATAACCGACAAAGCCAAAAAAACAAAGAGTGGACAATATAGCACAAGTGAAAAGGTGTTGGAAAAACTTCGTAACGAACATCCTATTATTGAAAAGATACTGGAGTATCGCGGAGTGAAAAAACTTTTAAGCACCTACATAGATGCTTTTCCTCTATTAATTAATCCTCGCTCCAACAAAATACATACCTCGTTCAATCAAACTGTAGCAGCTACAGGTAGGTTAAGTAGCACCAACCCAAACCTGCAAAACATTCCCATTAGGGATGAACGTGGCAGGGCAATGCGCAAAGTATTTATCCCTGATGATGGGTGTACATTTTTGTCTGCAGACTATTCTCAAATAGAGCTCCGTATTATGGCGCATTTAAGCAAAGATGAGCAGATGACAGAGGCGTTTAACAACGATCTTGACATTCATAGTGCAACCGCTGCTAAAATATACAAAGTGCCCTTAGAAGAGGCTACAAGCAATATGCGCGACAAGGCGAAGACTGCCAACTTTGGTATTATTTATGGTATATCTGTATTTGGATTATCGGAACGACTGGCTATACCACGCGATGAAGCCAAACTATTGATTGATGGATACTTTGAAACCTATCCTGATGTGGCAAAATATATGGATGCTAGTAAAGAGAAGGCACGTGAGAATGGATATGTTGAAACGCTACTAGGACGGAAACGTTTTCTGCCCGACATCAACTCTAGAAACGGTATTGTAAGAGGGTTTGCAGAGCGAAACGCTATTAATGCACCCATACAAGGAAGTGCTGCAGATATTATAAAAGTGGCAATGATTCGTATCTTTAAAAGATTTGAAGAGGAGCAGCTAAAATCGAAAATGATTCTTCAAGTGCATGACGAATTGAACTTTAATGTACCAATGGACGAACTAGATATTGCTAAAAAGATAGTTGTGGAAGAGATGGAAAATGCTTATAAACTAAGTGTGCCCTTGAAAACTGACTGTGGGCATGGTGAAAACTGGTTGGAAGCACATTAAAGAAACAGAATATGAGTTGGGGAAGATAAAAAGAGAATGAAAATAAAACACAACTATGGTTGATGCATTTATAAATCTTGATGGGTTTGTCGAGTGGGGTTATTTCGGATTATTTATGGCAGCTTTTTTGGCTGCAACCATACTGCCCTTTGGCTCTGAAGTTGTGTTTGGAGGGTTAATAGCAGCAGGTTTTGATGTATGGACATCAATTATTGTCGCTACCATTGGCAACTCCATTGGAGGAATGACCAACTACTGGCTCGGTTCGTTTGGCAAAATAGAGTGGATAGAACGTTTTATGAAAGTGAAACGAGAACGGATAGAGAAAGTGCAAGCTTGGCTTCATGGCAGAGGCGCTATAATGAGTTTCTTTGTCTTCCTTCCAGGTGTGGGAGATATCATTGCCCTTGCACTTGGTTTTATGCGTGCCAATCCATGGCTGGTGCTAATTTTTATGACGTTAGGAAAATTTGCCCGCTATGTAGTTGTAGGATTTGGATTGCAAGAAATATTATCTTGGTTTTAATCCATAATTTTTAATCAGTAAAAAAAAATAATTATATATATGTCAACAATATTATTTAGCGAAATAGTCTTCGGTCCTATTCATAGCCGCCGAATGGGGTCGTCATTAGGAATAAATCTATTGCCCTTTGATGGAAAGTTGTGCAACTTCGATTGCATCTATTGCGAGTGTGGGTTTAACGAGAATTTTAGAACTCGCACCAAACTACCCTCTCGCCAAAATGTGAAAGAGGCATTGAAAGACAAACTTATAAAACTGAACGAAGAGGGCACAAAGATTGATGTAATAACCTTTGCAGGAAATGGTGAGCCAACAATGCACCCAGAGTTTGCAGGTGTAATAGATGATACTATTGAGCTACGCAACAAGTATAGCCCCAATGCAAAAATAAGTGTACTCACCAATGGAATTAGTGTGGGTAAACAACCAATATTTGAAGCACTACAAAAAGTTGAAATTCCTGTATTGAAGCTCGATTCAGCATTTGACGAAACAGTTAAGCTGATAGACCGCCCCAACTCCCCAACTTACACTGTTGCCAAACAAGTAGAACTTTACAAACAGTTTAATGGCGACTTTGTATTGCAAACTATGTTTTTGAGAGGCTCATTTAACGGACAGACAGTTGACAACACCACAGAAGAAGAGGTTTCAGCATGGCTAGAGCTTGTAGAGGAGCTCAACCCTCGCGAGGTGATGATTTACACTATTGACAGAGAAACTCCCGCAAAACAGCTTATAAAAGCCCCTGTTGATGTATTGAATGAAATTGCTAATAGAGTGAATCAATTGGGCATTAAAACTAATGTAGCGGGGTAACTACTAGTGTAATTCCAAGATATAGCATCAAATACAGTGACAGTGCTAAAAATAATTTCTTAGCACTTTTATTATTTCTAAATCTACATGGTGTGGTTTTACTCTATGCTTTTTGTCTTCCACATTGTTATCAAGTGGTACATTTGTATAATTGCTACAAACCCATTGGATATTGCAACAGGCCACGCTTGGAGCATTATACCATAAGCTACAAAAAAAAGACAGCCTATAAGATTGATAACACGAATGCGTACTATCTGTTTTGGAATAAATGAAAGTACCAAGAATGTCATGGCAAAATAGCCAATTACTTCAACTAAATCCATACTATTAAATTTTTTGTTACATACAAATATAGCAGTATTTCGTTAGAAACACTGCTATAAGATATATAGTTTTCAATTTTTGTTATGTCAATAGTAGAGACATAATAAATTATCTCTCTTCAAGATATTACTTCTTTTCGTAAGAGAGCAATCGCTGATCTCCTTCTAGCTGGCGCATTTTGGTTATGTCTTGTGTAATTTCAACAATCCCCAAATAGTTGTTCTCTTTGTCCCTCACAGCCGAAAATTCTATATAGATGAACCTTCCTTGGAAGTTAGACATCCAAAAGACTGCTTTGTTCTCTTTCCCACTTTTGAAGTCTGCAATAATTTGCTCAACAATATGAACACTTCCTGGTGGATGACACATACTCACATCGCGCCCAATAATAGAACGATTACGCTCGAATACTCTTTTAGGACTATGTGAGAAGAAGGCAACTTTATCATTTGCATCCACAAAAGTAATATCTATGGGGAGATGCAAGAACAGAGCCTCTAGTTGCTGAACATCGAACGACCCTGAAGATAGCTGAATGGCACCTGCCTCTATATACTCTTGCTTCTCTATTGTTACACCAGTTGGTTTCCATTCGTCTTCGGGGTCGATAAGGCAAAAGCCAAACTCCAAAGTTTCTGAATATATTTTATACCACTCCTCTTCGGTAAGGGTATCCATAGCCATAGGGAAAAGAATTTCCTCCTCCTTCATTATCATGCCATCAACCAATTCGAGCACAATATTGAGATGTTTCTCAATTATTGATTGCATTTGCTCTACAGTTGTAATAGAACCCTCTAGTTCTTTAATAGCAATGTTTAGGAAACCTCTCAACTCATCGTGCTTTCCCCACATAACTGTGGGTGGACCGGTGATAAGATGTTTCTCCATATAAGGAAATAAAAGAAACTCTTTTCTTTTATAATGTTTATCTATATCCGAAAGTGCATTAAAGATAGTACGCATCTGTATTACAAAGCCTGGCAGCTTGTCATTTGTGAGGTCTTTAACAGACTTAATTAAGCCATAAGCTTTCTCTGTTTCGCTCTTTAAAGCCACGTTTTCTTTCTGAAAAGTATCTACAGGATGACCAGCAGGAATTGTTTTTGCACCACTTTGGTCAATTTTTCCATCTAAGATATCTGTATGTATATCACAAAACTGAAGAATCTCTTCTTCTGTCAATACTTTATCGTCAATCATCTCTTGCTCTACTTCCACTACCTCGTTGTAGGGTATATTGGTAAGAGCTTCAATCAGTTCTTGGCGAATAGAATCGATGTTTTCACCAGCATGCACTCTTAGCAGCAGGTTGCGTAGTTTTTCCTTACGAAGTGAAGAGTTGTTTATAAATTCACTCATAGTATATCTAGTTTTTTATCATTGTTAGTATCATTTTAAAAGGCTCCACAGCATTTACTGCATGAGGCACATTGGCAGGCATAATAATGCTATCGCCTTTTTTTAAGATGTGAGGTTTAGCGTCAATAGTAATTTCAGCTTCTCCGTCAATCACCTGTACCAATGCATCATACGAAGCACTATGTTCAGCAAGAGATTGACCTTTATCGAAAGAGAACAGTGTTACATTACCTCCCTTACTATTTACTATTAGTTTGCTAACTATTCCTCCTGAAGTATATTCAATGGATTTATCCATTGCAAATATTTTTGATGTATGAAATGTTGCCATAATTATAAATATTTTACCTGTTAATTAAAAAGAGCATGTGACAATAAGCGATTCCTACACCAATGCCACATGCTTCAATAAGTTTAATTAAAGATAATGTTAAGCACCTAGTAGAACCTTCATGTCTTCATCTACTGATGTAATGCCTGAAAGAGCAAAATTGTTTACTAAAACATTCACGATGTTTGGAGATAAGAAAGCAGGCAATGTGGGTCCTAAATGAATATTCTTTACTCCTAGTGATAGCAATGCTAATAATACAATCACAGCTTTCTGCTCATACCATGCAATGTTGTAGGCAATTGGCAAATCGTTTAAACTATCTAAACCAAAGGCTTCTTGCAAGCTTAATGCTATTTTTACCAATGAATAGCTATCGTTGCACTGCCCAGCGTCTAAAACACGAGGTATACCATTGATATCGCCAAGTTGCAATTTGTTGTACCTGTATTTTGCACAGCCTGCAGTAAGAATTACTGTATCTTGTGGTAGTTTTTGAGCAAACTCTGTATAGTAGCTTCTACCTTTCATGCGTCCATCACATCCGGCCATCACAAAGAACTTGCGGATAGCTCCTGTTTTCACAGCTTCAACTACTTGACTAGAAAGAGCTGCCACTTGGTTGTGTGCAAAACCACCAACTATTTCTCCAGTTTCAATCTCTATAGGAGCCTCGCATTTTTTTGCATGCTCTATCAATGCCGAGAAGTCTTTTGTCTTGCCATCTTCTCTATCTGCTATATGTGGGAAACCTTCAAATCCAGATGCACCTGTTGTATAAACTCTATCGGCATAAGTTGAGCTTCTCAAAGGTGGAACTATACAGTTAGTAGTAAATAAAACTACGCCATTAAATGTTTCAAAATCTTTGGTTTGTTGCCACCAAGAACCACCGTAGTTACCCACAAAGTGGTCGTATTTTTTGAATGCAGGATAATAGTTAGCAGGCAACATTTCGCTGTGTGTATATACATCTACACCTGTTCCTTCGGTTTGCTTTAGCAGCTCTTCCATATCTTTCATGTCGTGCCCACTGATAAGGATGCCAGGATTGTTGCGAACACCTAAACTAACTTTCGATATTACGGGATGACCATAACTACCAGTATTAGCACTGTCAAGCAAAGCCATTGCTTTTACACCAACCTCACCAGTTTTTAATACTAGCTGAGTTAATTCATCGGCATTTAAGTTGTCGTTTGTTGTATCCACCAATGCTTGTTGGATAAAAGCATATATTTCATTGTCTTCGAAGCCTAAATTAAAAGCATGCTCAGCATAAGCTGCCATTCCTTTCAATCCGTAGATTGTTAACTCACGTAGCGAACGAATATCTTCGTTTTCAGTAGCAAGCACACCCACTTCAAGAGCTTTATCAAACATCTCTTCTTCAGTTTCACCCATCCAATGTGCACCAGAGTATGTGATATCGTCGATGTTTACACCTAACTCTTGCAGTTTTTTCTTTGCAGCATTGCGCATTTCATAAGCAATGTACATGCGAACTTTAAATCGACTTAAATCAAAGTTGGCGTTTGTAATAGTCATAAACAAACTATCTACAATAAATTTATTTATTTCAGACACCTCTACCCCATTTGCTCTTAAACGCACAGTGTAGTGCGAGATTCCTTTACACAAATACATCAACAAATCTTGCATATTAGCCACATCTGCTGTTTTTCCGCACACACCTCTTACTGTACAACCTTCGTTTTTAGAAGTTTCTTGACACTGGTAACAAAACATTTTACTCATAATGCTATTCTTTTTATTTAGTTTTTAAATATCTTTTCTCTAATTTGACTGCAAATGTATTCAAAGCAAAAGCCAATAGGTGTAACCAAAGTTACACTTTAAAGAATTAACAGTTATTTATATGTTAAAGTAGCTAACTTCCTTATCTTTGATAAACCAAACAAACAACATTTTGAGTATGCTTGATTACGATATCTCCACATGCCCCCTATTTACAGAAATAGACAGAGCCGAACAGAAAGCTTTTCTTAACCGATTGGTGAGCAATAGAAAAATAGTTGGGAAAGGCGAAACTGTTGCTAGACAAGGCGATGAGATAAAACACCTATACCTATTAGTGAAAGGAACTGTGCGTACCGAGATGATTACGCAAGAAGGTAATCTGCTAGAAATAGAGTTTATTGATGCGGTACGTCCACTAGCTCCTGCATTTATGTTTGCACAAAACAATCGTTTCCCTGTAGATGTAATTACCATTGAGGAGTGTCATTTCTTGTTGATTCCAAAGGATGTATGGTTGAACGAAATGATGAGAAACGAAACCTTGTTGAGCAATTTTCTGAGATTGAATTCTAATATGAGCGTGTTTTTGTCACAAAAACTACAAATGATATCCATCAAAAGCATTAAAGGAAAGCTTTCGCTCTTTATTTTGGAACATACCACAGAAGAGAAAAACAGCTTTATACTTAAAAGAAACCGCACACAATTGGCAGAGTATTTTGGTGTGCAGCGTCCTTCTCTAGCCCGTTCGATAAGCGAATTGGTTGAACAAGGGGTGATAGCTATCGACAAACGACAGATAACAGTATTAAAGAGAGATGAGTTGAGAAAAGTGCTTTAAATGAAATAGAAAAGGGGGCGCACAAAAAGTGATACCCCCTACTCTATTTATATCAAATCTCTTGTTAGCGTTTTATTGCCTTTACAAGAAACACACTTTGCTGCGAGAACTAAACATTAAATCTAAAATGCATAACATCTCCATCCTGCACCACATACTCTTTTCCCTCTACACTCATTTTCCCAGCTTCCTTTACCGCATTCTCTGAGCCATAGCTGATAAAATCTTCATACTTTATTACTTCGGCACGAATAAATCCTTTTTCAAAGTCGGTATGTATAACACCCGCACATTGTGGTGCTTTCCATCCATCTTCAAAAGTCCATGCACGCACCTCTAGTGGTCCAACAGTAAAATATGTTTTAAGGTTGAGCAATCGATAAGCCGATTTTATCAATCGGTTAACACCCGATTCCTCTAAACCAATTTCAGCTAGAAACTCTTGACGGTCTTCGTATGTTTCCAACTCTGCAATTTCAGATTCAGTTTTGGCTGCTACAACAATGATTTGCGCATTCTCGTGCTTCACAGCTTCACGCACTTGCTCCACATATTTGTTGCCAGATACAGCACTCTCTTCGTCCACATTACAAACATACATTACGGGCTTAGCTGTTAGCAGATACAACTCTTTGGCTATTTCATGATCATCTTTATTGTCAAATTTAACACTACGAGCAGACTCCCCTTTAAGTAAAGCATCTCGTAACTTTGAGTAAATATCGAAAGCTCTCTGTGCTTCTTTATCCTTGGCAGTTCTTGCAATCTTTTCCACACGGTCGATGCGTGCTTCAATTGTTTCAAGGTCTTTAAGTTGCAACTCTATATCTATAATCTCTTTGTCTCTTACTGGGTTAACACTCCCGTCAACGTGTGTTACATTCTCGTCGTCGAAGCAACGCAACACGTGCAACACCGCATCAGTTTCACGAATGTTAGCAAGAAACTTATTACCAAGCCCTTCGCCTTTGCTAGCTCCTTTTACCAAGCCTGCAATATCCACAATCTCTACTGTAGTAGGTTGTACACGTTGTGGCTTAGCTATCTCCGATAATTTATTTATTCTTTCGTCTGGAACAGTTATTACTCCAATATTGGGTTCTATAGTACAGAATGCAAAGTTAGCTGCTTGCGCTTTTGCATTCGATAAACAGTTGAAAAGGGTAGACTTACCTACATTAGGAAGTCCAACAATACCGCATTGTAATGCCATTATTTATTTGTTTTAATTTTTGAACCTGCAAAGATAGTAAAATTTAAGCATATAAATAAAATGGAGTAGGGCAGTTATCCTCATTTATAAATAGTTAATAGATTATCAAGTTTGATATTACACAGAAAACAGCAGATTTATAGAGCCAAGCAGATCGTTTTTTGAAAGAAAAAGCAGATTATTAACTCCCACTTATAGCCTAACTTCTTTCCTTTATTTCCGATTGTCATTTAATAGTGCTATTTTTGCGCCTTCAAAAAAAAAGAAAGGTAAAAGCATATCAATCAAACAATAACTGATTGTAATTGCAAAACAAAATCAACATTGATAGGTATCTTCTACCACAAACCTTCTAGCAAGTGGAAGGGGGTTAGGCTATCAAAACTATTCAACAGATGAAAAAGATTTTAAGTATTTTCGACATCAAAGAGAAAATCAATTATAAAACCGAGATACTATCTGGGTTAACTGTGGCTTTAGCCTTAGTTCCCGAAGCAATAGCATTTGCTCTTATTGCAGGACTCTCACCTTTAACGGGACTTTATGCTGCCATTGTAATGGGATTGGTTACCTCCATTCTTGGTGGACGCCCAGGAATGATATCGGGTGCAACAGGTGCTGTAGCTGTGGTAATTGTAGCTTTAGCTATATCGCATGGTGTGGAGTATGTATTTGCAACTGTTGTATTAGCTGGAGTTATTCAAGTGTTAGCTGGTGTGCTCAAATTGGGTAAGCTGATGCGACTAGTGCCTCAGCCTGTAATATTTGGGTTTGTAAATGGATTGGCAATAATCATATTTATGGCACAACTCGACCAATTTAAAGACCCTTCAGGGAGTTGGATGACAGGTACACCCCTCTACGTGCTTCTTGGATTGGTATTACTTACCATGCTCATTATTTGGGGTTTGCCCAAAATAACCAAGGCAATTCCTGCATCGCTTGTAGCAATCCTCACCGTGTTTGGGTTAGTAATGGCATTTGGCATCAACACACATACTGTGGGTGATATTGCCTCTATTCAAGGTGGCTTTCCCCCATTTCACCTACCCAATGTTCCATTTACATTTGAAACTTTAAGCATTATCTTTCCTTATGCAGCTATTATGGCAGCAGTAGGGCTTATCGAAAGCTTATTGACACTAAATATTGTAGATGAAATAACAGAAACCCGTGGTAGTAGCAACAAAGAAGCTGTGGCGCAAGGTGTAGCCAATATGTTATCTGGGGTATTTTCAGGTATGGGTGGTTGTGCAATGATTGGACAGAGCTTAATTAACATATCGTCAGGAGCAAGGGCACGACTTTCGGGAATTGTTGCAGCATTGGCGCTCCTAATGTTTGTGATGTTTGGTTCGGGAGTGATAGTGCAATTACCAATGGCTGCACTCACAGGAGTGATGATAATGGTGGCTATTGGCACTTTTGAGTGGGCAAGTTTGCGCACATTCAATAGAATGCCTAAATCGGATGTGTTTGTAATTGTAGTGGTTACGCTTGTAACAGTAGTATTAGGAAACCTTGCATTGGCGGTATTTGTAGGAGTTATAATTTCTGCGCTAGTGTTTGCTTGGGACAATGCTAAGCGCATTAGAGCAAGAAAGCATATCGACGAGAATGGAGTGAAACACTACGAAATATATGGACCTCTCTTCTTTGGTTCTACTGCGGTATTCAACGAAAAGTTTGATGTGCTGAACGACCCTGATGAGGTGGTAATTGACTTTAAAGAGAGCCGTGTAGTAGATATGTCAGCCATTGAAGCTCTCAACAAGCTAACAGAGCGCTATATGAAAGTAGGGAAGAAAGTACAACTAAAACATTTGAGCAAAGATTGTCAAAGACTGCTCAAAAATGCTGATAAGATTATTGAGGTGAATGTATTGGAAGACCCAACCTATAAATTGCCATTGGATAGGGTAAAATAGCGGCAATAGGCATAACAAAATTTGAGAGAGGGATGTATCGAAAGATATGTCCCGTTTTTTTTAGTCTTTATACTGAAACACATTAAAAGGAATAGATACTCCCTTAATCTTTAATACTACAACACCATGAGAGGGTACTTTGCGTATCACCTCAAGGTCTGTAGCAGTATCAAAAGTTTCTTTCGACCACAAATCTTTCATATTATAGCCTTTGGATGCCTCTAAACCTACTTGCTCCAATAAAAACTTGATAGGTTGCGACTCTTCAGAGCGGTTCAAAAGTGCTACAGCAACCTCGCCACTCATAGAGTCAATCAATGGCTTAGCCCAAACTTCCAGGTCTCCATAATCAACCATTCGGCGGGCTTGGTATACATAGTTCGTTTGATTAAGAGCAATAATATCTTTATTGGTAATTATTTCTATAGTTTTGTCTGATAAGCTTGTCAAATCATTGCCTAAGAGTAGGGGAGAGTGCATCATTGCCCACATCGTGAAGTGTGCCTTGTCTTCTTCGTAACTCATCCCTCTGCCCACTTGCAACATATCCATATCGTTGTAATGTCCATAAGAAGCATATTTCCACAAATCGGCATTTAGGTCAATAATAGCAAGTATTGAACTGAACTGATTATCTATATCTGCTGATATTCTCCACGAATCAGCCACTTGTGTAGCCCATATACCAGGAAACTGCCAACGACAAATGTTGAAAACAACCGATGGTTTTATGCTCCGCGCCAATTTGGCTATATGCTTATATTGCACCTCTTCATCAAGTCCCATCCATTCGCCTCCACACCAATCTACCTTGATGAAATCGTAGTTCCACTCTTTCAGATAGAGCGTCAAGTCTTGCACTTCGTGACCATAAAGCCCCATACCCGCACCAATAGTGTCTTTATCCCAAAAAGAGGCACAGGTATTAATGCCTGCGTCTGAATAAATGCCAGCATATAAACCTTTTGAGTGAATATATTGTGCCAACGATTTCATACCACTAGGAAACCTCACAGGGTGTGCCAAAAGATTCCCCTCTTCGTCTCTACCACCATAAAATCCATCGTCGATATTGATAAAACTGTATCCAACATCTCTCAAACCCGACGAAACCATAGCATCTGCTTGAGCTTTAATAATATCTTCATTAATTTCAACACGATAGTTGTTCCAACTAGCCCAGCCCATAATGGGGGTTTTGGGACGTACTTCATTTGATGATTCAATTTGAGCACTTGCTTCTATGCATAACGATAGTAGAAGTAGTGCAACTACTAGATATTTGAATTGTTTCATTGTTTAGAGAATTGGTAGTAAATGTTTTTTTCTTTTGACACAAAGATAATAACGGGTATGTGATTGGCTATTGTAACTATGACTACTACAGGCTATGGCGACAAAGCCCCAATAACATTGCTAGGTAGAATAATTACAGGTACTTGGATGGTAATATCCATCATCTTTGAAACATCTATGGTTGCAGGAATTGCAAGCATACTTACACTCTCTTCACTTGACTCAACCACAATTTCGACCATCGAACAACTTTCGGGTCGTAAGGCTGCAACTATCTCTGGGTCAACCTCGGAAGGATTTTTAAATAAACATAATGTAATAGCTATCGGTACAAATAATTTAAATGAAGCTATTGAAAGATTAGAAAGTAAAGAAGTAGAAGCTGTAGTGTTTGACCGTCCACAACTTCTATACTATCTAAAAAACAACAATGCTGAAAAGTTTTACATCAATAAAGCTGAATATTCAAAGCAAGGATATGGTTTTGCATTTCCAATCAATTCAAAACTTACCTTCACTGTAAACAGAACTTTGCTAGAACTCGCAGAAAACGGGAAAACGGAGAGAATAATTAATTATTACATCAAAAAAGATGAGTAAGCTATAGATTTACCGCAAACGGATATATGCCATACAAAAACCTTAAATACAACCTTTTGACACAAATGACGTAAACTTGTCATAGATGTGACGTTATCAATAAAGTTCTTTTACTGTACATTTGCTATGAACAAAAGAATATTAGATATGAAGAACAAAGAATTAGCAAAGAAAATTAAAGAGCTAAGAAACAGGAAAGGTTTCTCACAAGAAGAGTTATCTGAAAAGGCAAGGTTAAGTTTACGCACAATTCAAAGAGTTGAAAATGGAGAGACTGAGCCAAGAGGCAATTCTCTTAAAAGAATTGGAGCTGCATTCGGAGTTGCTCCAGATGAAATACTTGATTGGGCTGAATATGAAGATAAAGGACTTCTTACAAGTCTAAACCTATCGGCTCTAAGCTTTATATTGTTTCCCTTATTAGGAATTCTAATTCCTCTAATAATTTGGATTTCTAAAAAAGACAAAGTTAAAGATATCAACAAGATAGCTAAAGACATCTTGAACTTTCAAATTACATGGACAATAGTCTTATTTATCGGGTTTATAATAATATCTTCCAGTGCAGGATATAGAATAAACTCAACAGGAAATATTGATGCGGGAATCATAACAACTATGCTTATAACAAACCTTGTCTTTATCTCATTTATGCATCTCTACAACATAGTTTTGATTATCGTAAACTCTGCACGAATCAATAAGGAGAAAGTAGTCAAATACTTTCCAAAGATTAAGCTTGTTAGATAGTAGGGTAGAGACTTATTAGGAAATTAGTAGCACGACCGGGAATCGAACCCGGATCTAAAGTTTAGGAAACTCCTATTCTATCCATTGAACTATCGCGCCAACATACAAATGACATTTGTATTGCAAAAGTAACTGTTTTTTTGAGTATATCCAACACTTGCACCATTTTATACAACGATGCGAAATATTACTTACAATAAAACTGCTAATAGAATTAAATAATCAAACAATATTTCTAGTTTTGTGTTTATACTTTTAATAACACAATAAATATACTAAACATAAAACAAGAGACAATGAATAAAATAGCCATACTATACGGAAGCTCAAGTGGAAACACAGAAACTGTAGCTAATAGAATAAAGGATATGTTTGACGGTAAAGCTGACGTTTTTGATGTTGGAAGCGTTTCTATTGATGAAATAAAACCCTACCAATACTTAATATTAGGTGCTTCTACAACAGGCATAGGTGATTTGCAAGACGACTGGGACGGTTTTCTTCCAACATTTTCTTCAAAAATGGATTTTACAGATAAAACAGTTGCCATATTTGGTTTGGGCGACAGCGCATCGTTTTCTGACTCATTTGCCGAGTCGATATTTATCTTGCACGATGAATTGAAAGATAAAGTGAAAATTGTGGGTGAAATTGCTGACGAAGGGTATACTTATGATGATAGCCTGGCAGTGGAGGATGAAAAGTGGTTGGGACTTGCACTTGACGAAGACAATGAATATGACGAGACTGAAGAGCGCTTGACCAAATGGATAGAGCAATTGAAAGAAATATTTGTTTAGTTGCTTTCTAAATAGAATAATTAAGTTGTAGTGTAGCGAAGGGTTCGGATATTTATATTCGAGCCCTTTCTTTTGCAATGCAGTTCAATATAGAAACCAATTTACTACTCTTTCGACAAGAAGTAACTCTCTATTTCCTCTAAAGAGGTCTCTTTAAGAATAATTCGTTTGTTTTCGTCTAGCAGATATATTGTAGGAAGCTTTTTAAGATTATAAACCCGTTTATTGGTTAATACTCTAGCTCTATCGTATGCATGTATCCAATTCTTTTTAGGCATAGATGCAAGTGACTCTTGCCATAGAGGAACATTAGATCCTGGATAAACATGCAATACCGAAAGCATGCTTCTGCTAAAACTATTAAGAGAACAAACCTTTCCTAAAACATCTGAATTTTGTATCTCATCAGCTACAGACATACATTTGCTACATTCGGGAGTGGAGAAAAAGAGTATCAAATAGTTGCTCTTGAGAGCATGCATTCTTTTCCAATCTCCATTCTCAAGGGTGTATACAAAATCGGTAGCTTTGGAGCCAACCCTGTTCTTATGAATCATCTCTTTTTGATAATCATACTTCTCGAAATCCTCTTTAGTCAACATATCCGATTTAAGAATAGTCTCTAATACAGGAATATACAACTCTTCGTTGCAAAAGGGAGAGTCGGCAATGTAATAATATTTCTCAAACAGAGAGGCAAAGTGCCCATACATATTAGGATTGCTCTGCGCCTGAACAAATAAATATTTTATCGATCTACTAGCATATTTAAATGGAATAAACTTCAAAACGTGTATATAGTCAACAAAGGCTTGCTCGGTAACCTGCGGTTTATCTATAAGCGAAACATCGTTGAATGGAAATTCATCCCAATAGTGTTTAGATAAGTAGATTGCCCTCTCTTGCCCATCCACAATTGATTCGGGGATATTGGGTAAAGGGAAATTTGGATTGTGATGCTGCACCAAAATTGCATTCTCTATTTCACTAAACGATTGATCAAATTCAGCAGTAGATCTGTGCAATCCGCAACTTGCGAACATTAATAGCACAAACATTATAAGCAAATGAGTGATATACGATTTATTCATGATTACTATTGCTAAAAAGTGAGCGTGTATTAAATAACCCATTATCTATGCCGATAGAGCTGCTATTTTGACGTAACTTTTTGTAAGAAAAAAATAATATTGTTAAGACAAAACAAAAGTAAGGACTTAACCTCTCTTTACAAAAGTATTTAACATGAATCTTTTATCGTGAATAGTTAAACAACAGATTAGTAGGTAGCTTTTCGATAATCCACTTTGGTGTTTACTTACTTTGCTCTGTAATTTGAGCATCCACCGTGATGATTAGTAATTTCACACTGCAATTGCATCATCCACCAAGGCAATCACAAAGTTTGCACCATAAATGGAGCATCCACCATCGTGTCTAGAAAATTTGCACTGCAATTGAAACATTCACCAAAGTGTTTTTAAACTTTGCACTGCAACTGCAAAATCCACCGTGGTGTTTACAAACTTTGCGCTTCAACTGCAATTTCCACCGTGGTGTTTACAAACTTCGCACTTGAATTACAAAATCCACCGCGGTGTTTACAAACTTAGCACCATAAACGGACAAAACACCGCGGTGGAAATTGAGTGTTTTTTGTGTTTTTCAAATTTACCGCGGTGAATATTGAAGTTTTTGTGTAAAAATCAAATTCACCTCGTAGAAAATTTAAATAATTGTCTGTTTTTCATATTCACCGAAGTGAAAATTGAAAATAAAGTGCATTTTTTAAATTCACCACGGTGGAAATTGAAAACAAAATGCGTTTTTCCTATCCACCTTGTAGAAAATTCAGAATAAAGTGCGAATTTCTCATCCACCACGTAGAAAATTCAATTTATTGTGCATTTTTCAAATTCACCACGGTGAAAATTGGAGTTATAGTGCAAAGTTTCCATCCACCGCGGTGGAAATGTTGAAAAAAGAGCGAAAACAGCAAAAAAAGGGTCAAAAAGGGCACTTTTAAGGGAAAACTGAGCAAAACTCCATCGTTTAGTAATATATCAACAATAAAATTACTCGAAATAATAATCACCTACCAAACAATCATTTTTAATTAGAAAGTAGCAATCTATTATTTATAATCTGAATATTATTAGGATTAGACATTTTAGTTTAAATTGGATATTGCTTTACACTGTATAAAGTCATTTTTTTTCATTAGATTTGTAGTTCAAAATATATATTATTATGGACAATTATATTGTTTCGGCACGGAAATACCGCCCAGCTACTTTTAAATCAGTTATTGGTCAGAATGCACTAACAACTACGTTGAAAAATGCCATCTCAAACAACAAGTTGGCACATGCCTATCTGTTTTGTGGTCCAAGAGGGGTGGGCAAGACAACCTGTGCACGAATTTTTGCAAAAACAATTAATTGTTTCAATCTTACTTCAGAAAACGAAGCTTGCAATGCTTGCGAGTCTTGTGTTGCATTCAACGAGAATAGATCGTACAACATCCATGAAATGGACGCTGCATCCAACAACTCGGTAGAAGATATACGCGATTTGATAGACCAAGTGCGCATTCCTCCACAAATTGGTAAATACAAAGTGTATATCATCGATGAGGTGCACATGTTATCAACACAGGCTTTCAACTCTTTTCTGAAAACATTGGAAGAACCCCCCAAGCATGCCATCTTTATTTTGGCAACAACCGAAAAGCATAAAATTATACCTACTATTCTGTCACGCTGCCAGGTATACGATTTTAATAGAATTAGTTTAAGCGATATTGTAGAGTATCTTAAATATGTTGCACAACAAGAAAATATAACGGCAGAGGAGGAGGCTCTAAATATTATTGCTCAAAAGGCAGATGGTGGAATGCGTGATGCACTATCAATCTTTGACCAAACAGTAAGTTATACTGGAGGCAATGTAACCTACCAGGCTGTTATAGAAAACTTGAACGTATTGGACTATGAGTACTATTTTAAACTAACCGATGCTATACTGCAAGGCAGTGTGGTGGACAGTCTACTCATCGTTAATGATATTCTTAAACATGGATTTGAGGGACAACATATTATATCTGGCATGGCATCGCACTTTCGAAACCTAATGATAAGTAAAGACCCTCGCTCGGCAATGCTGTTTGAAGTGGGTCCAAAGATAAAGAAGCGCTACATCGAGAGTGCCAAGCTATGCTCGTATGAATTGCTATACAAAGGAATTGAAATAGCCAACGAATGTGACCTTAACTATCGCGTTAGCAAAAACAAACGCCTATTGCTTGAATTGGCATTTATACGTATGTGTCAACTATCAGAAGGGGCAGGGGAGCAACCCAAAAAAAGAGAACCTATCAAACAGATAGACTCATCGCAAACAACTCGTACACATGTCCCCGAAAAAAGAGCACAAGCTACAGCTCCAACAAAACAGGTGGAAACAAAAGCAGAGGAAGTAGAAAAACCAAAACCTGAAAAAGAGGAAGTTGAAAAAACTGTTGAACATGAGAAAAAAGAAGATAGCCGATTAACAGAACGCGACCCTCACTATGTTCCACAGGTTTCAAAGGAGAAAGAGACACAAACTAAAACAACACCCAAAGAAGAAAAAGAACCTGCTCGTAAACCACGCATTGCTGGTCATCAACCCAAAACCTTTTCCATATCCAATCATGGAGTATCTATCACTTCTGCAGAGGAACAAGATAGCGATGATGAAGATAGCCAAAGCAGCAAAAAAGGGACAAGAAAAGCCTCTTTTACCGAAGAAGCATTGATAGAGGCCTGGAAAAGTTTCACAAAAACCCTCACCGAAGAGAGGTTGTTGATGAACACTATGTCGTTGTACTTTCCAAAAAAGGTAGATGATACTACAATAGAAATAACTGTAAATACAGATATAAACAAAGAGTATATAGAGAGCAATTTGAGGTCGATTTTAGATTGGCTTCATGATAAGTTGAAAAACGATTTTATTGAAATGAAAATTGAAATATCTGATACCATTGTGAATAAGAAAGCTTTCACCTCGCAAGAGATATTTCAAGAAATGACAGAAACAAATCCAGCTTTAAAAAAGCTTACAGATGAATTAGGCTTAGAGATAAAATAAATTAAGCATAAACACACAAACCAACTTAACTTTAAATAAAGATGAATAAATACGGTTTTTACACAACAGTTTTAGTAATTGTAGTATTATTTGGTGTAGTATTGGGTTTATTGTTTGGGATACCAAAGTACAATGTTTGGAGAACAAAAATAGCTATTGAAGCTGCCCAGAATATGGGTAAGGCTGAGATGGCTAGAGCTGAGCAGAACAGAATGATTCAGATAGAAGAGGCTAAAGCCAACTTAGAATCGCAAAAACTTAACAGCTTGGCCGAAATAGAGAGAGCCAAAGGTATGGCAAAAGCAATAGAAATAGAGAATGGCAAACTAACTACTAAGTATATTCAATATTTATGGGTTAGAAATATTGACAAAATGGATGGCGATAAGATTTATATAGCAACTGAAGCTAGCCTACCCATACTTGAAGCCAGAGATGATAATGCTATCAAGTAAGGTTGAATAGCTAAAGTAGTCTCTACTATTCGAGAGAGAGTGCTATCTGTCCAATGTTAATCTCTATTTTAGAGGCCATCATTGATATCATTAATAACCAAGCTAGCCAACATAAAGCCATATATGCCAGTTATATGGAGCATGGCTCCATTGGTATGTGGTTTGTAGCTACTAATAACGCCCTCTACTTCTCTCTCTTCAATCTCGTGGTTGTCTCCTTTGTTGCGTAGCATCTCTTCGCTGTATATACATAGAATTTTTTTAGAAGGCTTTTCAGTCTTTCTAAATCTTTGACGCAGTGCCGATGCCAACTTACATCCCTTCACCTTCCAAAATTCAGCAATGCGAATGCGTGTAGGGTCCATTTTAAGCCCTGCACCCATTGAAGCAAACACAATGGCATCACTTTTACAAGCTTCTAAAAGTAAGTGTGCTTTGTGTGTAAGGGTGTCTATTGCATCAATTATATAGTCGTAGCTATTTAGATTAAATGAAGCCGCTGCCTCTTCTGTATATATTTTTGCAAGAGCTTCAATCTGAGCTTCTGGATTTATTTCAAGCAAGCGACTCTTTAATACATCAACTTTTAATTGTCCTATAGTACCTTGTGTAGCTGGCAGTTGTCTGTTAATATTAGATGCATTTACCCTATCTGGGTCTACAATAGTTAAGTGCATTATTCCACTGCGCACCAAAGCTTCGGCACACCAGCTGCCTACACCTCCAACACCAAACAAGATAACTCTTTTAGAGGTAATCTGATTTAAAGCCTCTTTACCAAGAAGCAACTCTACACGAGTGAATGAGTCCATGATTGAGTTGCTTACCACTGGGTTATGATTACCATTTTGCATATATAGTCTCTCTTTTATAAAACCAATACAAGCACAGTTCAAGCGCTCATAAGTTATGAAACAAGTAATTAAAAATCGATTTCAGTGCAAATGTACAAAAAGCAATAGAATCTATCATTGGGTTTGTTTCTAGAATCTGTAATAATAGGAAGGTGTAATTTAGATTGTAAAACAATTGAAATATCACAACATCGGCTAAACCTGCAAACAAAACAATAAGAACAGCTAATTTATTAAGAGTTATCCCATGTGATAACAGAAATTAATCTTATTTTTGTGTTAAACCCATTATAATCTTCGTGAAATGAAAATTCTCCACACAGCCGATTGGCATTTAGGAAAACGATTGGACAATTTCAATCGACTGGAAGAACAGATACTTGTACTAAATGAAATTTGTGAAATAGCTGATGAACAGGCTGCTGATGCAGTTATTGTGGCAGGTGACCTTTTCGACACCTTCAATCCTCCTGTAGAGGCAATAGAGCTGTTGTATAAAACATTAAAGCGATTAACCAACAAAGGACAACGTCCTGTTATAGCCATTGCTGGTAATCATGACTCACCTAGTAGAATTGATTCACCAGATCCATTGGCACGTGAGTGTGGAATAATATTTATGGGACTTCCCAACACAAAAGTGCAAACACTGCAATTGGATAATGGGTTTGAAATAACAAAAACTGATGATGGATTTATAGAGTTCAAACTACCCAACTATAGCTATCCTCTTCGAATAATAGCTACACCTTATGCCAATGAAATGAGGATGAAAGAGTATTTTGGTGAAGAGAAGAGTGTGGCATTGCAAGACGCTCTAAAGGAAAGTTGGGGCAAAATAGCAGAGACTTATTGTGATGAACATGGAGTGAACATGCTAACAACACACCTATTCATGCAAAAAAGGGGTGGTGAGGCTTTAGAAGAACCCGATGGTGAGAAACCCTTGAAAATTGGCAATGCCGACCTTGTCTATTCAGACACAATTCCTTCACAAATACAGTATGTTGCTCTAGGGCATCTTCATCGTTTTCAAAATGTGGGCAGCGATGAGCAACCTGTAATATATTCTGGTAGCCCTTTGGCGTACTCTTTTGCAGAAGCTGGACAACAGAAATATGTGAACATCATTAAAGCAGAGCCAAATAAAACAGTAGAGCAAGAGCGAATACCCTTGAAGGAGGGGAAACAGTTGGTTCGTAAAAGATTCAAAAGCAATGATATGGATATGGCTGTGGCGTGGTTGAGTGAGAATCAAAACACCTTGGTGGAGCTTACTATAGAGAGTGATGATTATCTAAAACCTGAAGACTCGAAACGACTACACAGTGCACATCAAGGAATTGTACATATCATACCTATTGTAACTAATGAGAATAGGATAGATTTGAGTACAAAGCAAGTGAATTTGAATCAAGATGTAACAGCGCTATTTGCCGATTATTTCAAATCGGTAAAAGGTCAAAACCCCAATCAAGAAATTCTAGATTTATTTAAAGAAGTTATCAATCAACAATCATGATACCAGTAAAACTAACTTTAGAGGGAGTATACTCCTATCAGAAGCAACAAACTATAGACTTTACAGCACTCACCGACGCTGGATTATTTGGAATATTTGGAGCTGTAGCATCTGGCAAGTCAACCATATTAGAGGCTATTTCGTTTGCACTCTATGGCGACTCTGAAAGAATGGGTGGAACTAATAGAAATTACAATATGATGAATTTGAAATCAAATAGAATGTATATTGATTTCGAATTCCTAAACTATGAAAATAAGAAATATAGAGCTGTTAAGGAGTATAGAAGAAACAGTAAGAACTTTAATGACGTAAAAATTCACGCCGCTGCATTCTACAAGTGGAAAGAGGAAGCTTGGATGCCTTTGGAAGTTGACAATGCTGAACCAATAATTGGATTGAGTGGAGTAAATTTTAAACGCACTATAATTATTCCACAGGGAAAATTTAAAGAGTTTATTGAACTGGGTGGCAAAGACCGTACTTTGATGATGAAGGAAATATTCAACCTCTACCAGTATGATCTTTATAACAACGCTAAAGGTATGTACAACGCCAATGAGCATGAACTGAACATGTTGATAGGCAGGCTATCAGGCTACGAAAATATCTCGGAGGAGGCAATAGATGAAAAGACAAAGATATATGCAGAGCAAAAAGGAGCATTTGATAAAAAACTTGAAGAGCACAAAAAACTGAATGAAGCTTTTGAACAGTTGAAGCAACTAAATGCTGATTTCAGCTTATTGCAACAACAAAATAAAAAACTTGTAGCTGAAGAAGACCGCAAAAAAGAGATTGAAGAGAAAGAAAAATCCCTGAAGCTATATGTACAAACACATCAGCAGTTTGATGAAATATTGAGATTGAAGCATCAGCTCGGTGTGAAACTGGCTTATGAAAATGCCAATCTAAACAATATAGCAAAAGAGTTGGCAGTGAATAATGATAAATTTGCCAAAACTGCAGAGAGCTTAACTACCCTTAAACCATTTATCGACACCATTGATACGAAGAAACAAGAGGTAGTAGATTTAGAACTCATTAGTCAAATATTGACCTATAGAGCAGCTATAAAAAAAGGAGAAGAGCGTACAGAAAAAGGACGAGCTGTGGTGGATAATCTATCAAAAGAGGTTGATGCATACACAAAAAAGATAAATGAAGTTGATATAAAAGTAGAAGAGAGTAAGAGCAAACTGATAGATGCAAAGACGCTAACAGCTGTCGAACTTTGGTTTTCTGCAAACAATGCCTTAAAAAAACAACTTGCGGATAGGAGTGATAAGCTAACGGATATAACCAAACAAATTGAAGCTACCCACAACAAGTTCAAGGAGTTGAATTACGATAAAGATAATTGGATAGAGACAATAGAGGCACAAAGCGAAACATTAAATGAACAGGTAGTTAAAGCAAACAGACAAAAAACACAGCTAGAGGTAAAACAAAAGATAGCTCAATTTGCTAACGAAATACATGAAGGTGCGGCTTGTCCTCTTTGTGGCTCACTAGAGCATCCACAAGTGATAGAGACAGAAGATGTTGGCGCAGATATATTGGACAACAAACGACAATTAGAAACGCTTGATAAGCAATTAAAGTTGAATACGGCTACCTATTTGGAGTTGACCAAACTGCAAGAGACCAAAAACAGTTATAACAAAAACAAAGAGAGTATTGAAGCTGAGCTAAAAAGCATCGAAGAAGAGCTGCAAAAGCAAGTATCGCAATTTCTGTGGAATGGTTTTTCATTGGATGATGAAGCTGCTTTTAAAATTGTGAAAGCAGAAAATGATCAATTGATTGTTGAAAAAGACAAGCTTGAAAATCTGCAAAAGGAGAATCGCAAAGTATTGGAAGAAACAAATAGGAAGTTTACAGAAGCAAAAGAGTTATTAGCTAAAATAGAAGAAGAAAACAGATATAATGAAACGCTTATAGCGTCAAACTCGCAGCAACTAAAACTTCTTCAACTACCTGATTTTGAAAATAAAACATCTGAAACAGTCAATCAAATTATCTCAGAACAGAAGCAACTTATCAAAACAAAACAAGATGAGCATGCAGCACTAGAAAAGCAGAAGACTGATTTACTATTACTAATATCTTCTCAGAAAGCTACCAAAGAAGCTTTTGAAAAACAGATTGCTCAATTAAGCAGAGAGGAGAGTGAGAACAGTGCTTTAATTGAATCTAAGCTTGCTGAGAGCACTTTTGAGTCGATAGAGGCAATTGAACAACTGCTAAGCCACAGGCGCGATGTGGAGGCTGAGAGAGTGCTCATAGATAGTTTTAGAATAAACTATAATACGCTGAAGCAATCAGTAGAAGAGTTAGAAAAGAGATTGGAGGGCAAATCGTTTTCACCAGAAGAGTTTGAAGAAAGAAAACATGAATTTGAAGAGAACGAAGAGATGACTAACAATCTGAGAGCCACACTAGCTACACTGAAACACGACCTTGAACGCACAAAGAAAGAGTTTCAAGAAAAGAAAGAGCTGTTAATAGAAAAAGAGAAATTAGAAAGCCGCAAAGCAAATATCTCTATCCTCACCCAGCTTTTCACAGCAAATGGTTTTGTAAACTATGTATCGAGCATCTATCTCAAAAACTTATGCGCCATAGCCAACGAGCGTTTCCATCGACTAACCAAAAACCAGCTTAGCTTACAGATAAACGATAAAAACGAATTTGAGGTGGTAGATTATCTCAACAATGGGCGCACACGGTCTGTTAAGACACTATCTGGGGGACAAAGCTTTCAGGTATCGCTATCTCTAGCACTTGCTTTGGCTGAAAATGTGCAAGGATTAACAAACTCTGAAAAGAACTTCTTCTTTATAGATGAAGGGTTTGGAACACAAGATGCCGAGTCGGTAAATATTGTTTTTGAGACATTAAGCAACCTCCAGAAAGGAAACCGTATTGTTGGTATAATTTCTCACGTAGAAGAGTTGCAAGAGCGCATTCCAAAAGCACTATTCATTAAAAATGATATCGACGAGGGCAGTTTAATTGAAGTTGTAGGGTAGGGGAGGGTGTCGTAATAACAGACAACACTATGCTTCATATTCACTCAACTCTAACCAACGCATTGTTTTTTCGTCGATCAACTCCATAAGAGTGGTTATTCTGTTTGAGCTCTCTACCAAATCGTCAGAAGAGAGTTTTCCAGAGGAGAGCTTTTCGGTAAGCTCTTCTTTCTCTGTTTCTAGATCGGCAATTTCTTGTTCAAGCCCCTCAAACTCTATTTTCTCTTTATAAGTAAGCTTCACTTTTACCTTCTCCTTTACTGGCGCTTGAGGCTTTGCCTCTACATTTGCAGCTTTCACCTCTTCGCTAACTCTCCTCTCTTCCAATTGTTTCCACTCGCGATAATGAGAATAGTTGCCAGGGAAATTTCTAATAACTGCATCACCCTCAAAAACCATTAAGTGATCTACCACTTTATCCATAAAGTATCTATCGTGTGAAATAACAATAACACACCCCTTGAAGTTGGCTAAATACTCTTCCAGAATACTCAATGTAACAATATCTAAATCGTTAGTAGGCTCGTCTAGCACCAAAAAATTGGGGTTTTTTATTAAAACAGTACATAGATACAAACGTCTTCTTTCGCCTCCACTAAGTTTGGCTACAAAATCGTGTTGCTTTTCTGGAGCAAACATAAAGTGCAGCAAAAACTGCGATGCTGTCAATTTGTGTCCATCACCCAAATCGATAACCTCTGCAATATTTTGTACCACATCAATTACCTTCATATTATCGTCAAACTGCAAACCATCTTGGCTGTAATAACCAAACGTAACAGTTTCGCCCACATCAAAATAACCGCTATCTGGTTTCACTTCACCCAAAAGCATTTTTATAAATGTAGATTTACCGGTGCCATTCTTGCCAACAATCCCCATTTTTTCGTAACGCGTGAAGATGTAGCTAAAATCTTCAGTTATCTTTATGTCGTCGAAACGCTTTGATACATTTTTAGCTTCAAATATCTTTTTACCAATATACGAGCCCTTGGCTGCCAACTGTATGTTTTCGTCATTGCGTGTTCTCCTTGTTTTCTCTTCCAAAGAATAAAATCCTTCGATACGCGATTTTGACTTTGTGCCACGTGCACGGGGTTGTTTTCGCATCCACTCCAACTCTTTACGGAATAGATTTTTTGCTTTGCTAACCTCTGTACTTTGCAATTGAATACGCTCTTCTTGCTTTTCTAGAAAGTAAGAGTAGTTGCCCTTGTATTGATAGAGTTGTTTATCATCAATTTCAATAATTTGCGAACAAACCCTATCTAAGAAAAATCTATCGTGGGTGACCATTAGCAACGTAGCGTTCGACCTATCTAGAAACTCCTCCAACCACTCTACCATCTCCAAATCGAGGTGGTTGGTAGGCTCGTCCAAAATAATAAAATCTGGCTCCGATATAAGCACATTTGCCAATGCAATACGTTTTATTTGACCACCTGATAGCTCCTCCACTTTTTGATTTAAGCGCGTAATATTCAGCTGGTTCAATATCTGCTTCACCTTTTGCTCATAATCCCATGCCTGCATTAAATCCATTTGAGAAAGCACCTCGTCTAGGTTTTCGTGATTGCCCGTTGATATCATCTCTTCGTATCGAGCTATGAGTTGCACAACTTCGTTTTCGGATGTAAAACAAGCTTCAAGAACTGTTTGGCCGGCTTTAAAATCAGGGTCTTGTGGAAGATAGGCAACCCTAATATCATTGCGAAATACTACCCTGCCCGAATCGTAAGGCTCTTTGCCTGCAATTATATTCAAAAGTGTAGTCTTTCCAGTTCCATTGCGCGCTATCAATCCCACTCGGTCGCCTTGTGCAATACCAAAAGAGATATCCTCGAACAGCAGGAGTTGTCCAAACGATTTAGTGAGCGTATCAATTTGTAATATAGGATTTGCCATCAGTATAAATGTTTTGTACAAAAATAGTCAAAAAAATAGTCGCTTACTAAAAGTTAGCTACAACATAGATAAAAATAGGTGAAGAATATTTTTTGAGAATTAGAATCAATTAATGTCTTTTCCGCAAACTAATTGTTATAATATAACTAAATAAAGTAATTATTCGTATATTGGCTTTTTAATTGAGGTTTAAGCCTGTTTTTAAATTGAAAATTGAACTTTAACAATACATTGGATGTTTCTAAATAGTATTTGCAGATGTAGTATACTATTGATTTCAAATAAAATAAATTAGAATTTTATTCACAAATAACAACAGCTTAACTATGTTAGATCAATTTTTAAATACAGTAAAAGGAGGATTGGTTAGTCAATTGGCGGGGAAAACCGAAGTAGAAGAAGGTAAGCTTGATGGTGTTGCCAATGTAGTTACAGATACTTTCAAAACAGGCTTGATGGACTCGGCTAGTAAAGGAAAACTCAATGATATTATGAGTCTTCTTGGTAAGGGTGGAGGTTCTTCGCCATTAGCTGGCAATTTAATAAACAGCACTGTTAGCAATCTAATGTCTAAATTGGGTTTACCAAAAGGTGTTGCCGATAAAATTGGAGGTATTGCTATACCTTTTATAATAGATAAATTTAGCGATTTCACATCGGATAAAGGAAAATCAAACGAAGAGGGAGTAAAAGATATCTTTGGTGATCTTTTGAAAGGTTCTGCAAAAGATAAAATCCTTGGAGGTTTAGGAAAGAAATTTGGCTTCTAGCCGTCAATGTTAAACTATAAAAAAATAAATTATGGCAAAGAAAATTACAGAAATTGAAGGTATCGGACCAGTATACCAAGAAAAATTAGCAGCAGCAGGTGTTAAAACTGTAGAGGGATTATTAGAAGCAGGTGCATCAAAAGCTGGCAGAAAAAAAATAGCTGACGAATCTGGACTTGATGAGAGTAAAATTCTAGTTTGGGTAAATATGGCCGACCTATTTCGTATCAATGGTGTTGCATCGCAATTTGCTGAATTACTGAAAGCAGCTGGCGTTGACACTGTTAAAGAATTAAGAAACAGAAATGCTGAAAATCTGCATGCAAAACTGGTAGAAGTTCAGGAAGAAAAGAAAATTACTCGTTCGGTTCCAGCGTTAAGCCAAGTTGAAGATTTTATTGAGCAGGCTAAAAAATTAGAACCAATGGTTACTTACTAATAGTAAGATTCTAGTAAAAATATTTTTATGAAAAGCCCTAATAGTTGAAGCACTATTAAGGCTTTTCATATCTCTGCCATATCAAATCGAAATGCTTATTGCAGTTTAACTTACACTTATCAAGCATAAGCAAGCTCTAAGAGTCAGAAATCAAATCTACCATGGTAGATTACAAAATCAAGAGACAAAACTTCTATCTACCGTTGTAGATATGTCAATCAAGGGATGAAACTTCAAACTACTGCGGTGAATTACAAAATCAAGGAGTGAAACTCTAATCTACTGTGGTGGATTTTAACAACCATGAGATAAAACTTCAAACTACCATGGTGGATTGCACAATCAAGAGATAAAACTCAAATCTACTGTGGTGGATTTGAAAAACATGAGTTGAAACTCAAATACGCAATGGAGATCAACTTTCACTATTCTCACTTTCTGGTTTTGGTAAATTTATGCATACAAAGACAAAAACAGTTTCTAAAATTTCCACACTAAATAAGTAAAAACATCAGTTCTGCTATTACCATTTATCTGCTCTGTGCCAGAACCAATAATATCTCGATTAAAATAGCGGGTTTGTGATGCTTTAGCAGAAAACGACAAGTTGTTTTTAATATTCCAACGCATCGATAGAGCTGCCCGTAATCCCTTGCCATAAAAAGAGGGCATATAAAAAGTGCTCATAATATTACGTTCGTATGAATAGAGTCTAGCATCATAACTATCTGAATTGAAATATCCTATAAACCCATCGCCATGTATTTTTTTATTGCCACGATGTCCAAAGTTTTGAGAAATCATATACCCCAACTCATAAGGAAAACGCTGAGTTTGATAGTTGGCAAAATCTATTGTAGTTCTAAGATACCAACCGCTATAAAACGTTTTTAGATAGCGTAAACGCAATTTATGGGTCTGATAGGGGAGAACAGTGGTAATATTATCATCAGGAAGTTTCACATTCTTCTCTTTACGCTTAAATTTATAACGAGCCTCGATAAATGTATCTCTCGAAAAGTTGTATGTTGCCATGGCATACAAATCTATTGCTGATGATGGCTCTTGTGTGTTGTATTTAGGCGTTGGAAATTTCACATAATCACCAAACATAGAGACTGTAACCCTTGCAAATGGATAAAATGTGGTGCCTAAATACAAGCCACGCTCATTTTGCACCCTGCTGCCATCGGCAAAAGCTTTAGCATACATTGCATGATAGGTAGAGGGGAAGTTGCGATACAACAGAGTAAAACTGGCTAAAGTTGATGGAAAGTATTCCAATATATGAATATGGGCAAATGTTCCATTTTCGGAGCGAGCAGTTTCGCCAGCAAAATTGAAGTTTGAAAAACGATAAGAGTAATCTATACCTAAATTAAAACTTTCACTACCCCGCCAATAGTCGGCATTGTAGTATCGAAGAGTTGGATTGTAAAATCTATTATAGGCATGATGCAAACCACTTACACCGATTTGAAGTCTATTTAATCGATAATTGATATTTGCACCCATCACTTGTTCTCTAGTATTATTTCGTTTTTCGAAATCGAGGGGTACACGATGGTATCCATCTGTTTTAAAAGAGGTTATTCCTTCACCATCTTTCACATTGGCATCGATAGATTGATTGGAGTAAAATGCTGTTATATCAACATTCTGCAATCGAATAACACCTGCTGCACCTCTAAAGAACCCATTTTCGGCAGTAGAGAAGTGACGTTTTGGCAAACTTGTTTGTTTTATTGTATTGCTTGAGAAAAAACTTTTTCCTAGCATGAAATCATTGTTTAAAACTAAGCCTTGTCCAAATGACAACCGATAATCTCCAACAGTCAAGGCTCTTAATTTGCCCACATTGCGCAGCATCATGTGAAATCCATAATGGTCGTATCCTTTCTTATAATGGGGCTTCCAAAAGGGCTCTCCAGCATCTTTTTCTCCCACAACACCTGCTTGAAACTTGTCTCGATAAGATACTGAGTATTTAAAGGAGTGATAAAAATCTTCTCCAACATACTTCCTATTAGCGTATTTAGCTAAAACAGAGTCGGAAAAACTGCCATAACCTGCTCTTTGGTTTAAAGTTTTATCGAATCTTACTTGTACATTGTGACGTGAACTCTTTACAAATTGATCAAAATTGAATGGCTTTTTCTCTTTTATCATTTCACCCACATAAAAGAAAGGCAATATCAACTCTACAGTTGCATAATCAAGCATATAGACATTGCGTAATTCAAACAGAGTATAAACAGGTCTATTCTTTTCTAAAAACTCTATTATTGCATTTGCCTGATTGATAGATAGTAGGGGAAACAGTTCTAATTGACTGCGAGTAACGGTGTTAAGATTCATAGGGTTTTGTTCCAACATAATCAACTCTTCATACATATTGTTGATAGCCACTTCATCTACAGCCTCCTCTGCAAGCTGCTCAAGATGCGAACGCCAATTATTTGTCTGCGCTATAGTTTTCAACGAAAAGATGAAGCCAATAGCAAATATCAATACAAGCAATAACGAACGAGTCATATTTTTAGGTTATTTTAAATGGTAATAATAGAAGTAGTTGATTAGGCTAAATAGTGTAATAGAAAATTAAAAAACAAACATAACAAATTAACTTAAAGCAACCAATGCATAGCTAAAATAAATTAGTGATAAAGAGTCTTTTCACTATACATTTTGCCTATTTTTGTGTGAATCATAAATGCAAAAAAATATGACAACAATCTTTATATATGGAGAGAAGGAGATAGAGTATCTAAAAAATGTAGATTCGGCGCTTGGTGCAGTCATTGATGAAATTGGACCAATTGAACGCAAAGTAATTCCAGATTTATTTACTGCATTGGTTAACTCTATAATAGGACAACAAATATCGTCAAAAGCAATGGATACAGTTTGGGGACGTTTCAAGAATCAATACCCTGATATTACACCCAAAGCATTGAATAACGCACCAGTTGAAGAGATACAACAATGTGGTATGTCGATGCGAAAAGCAAACTATATTAAACAGGCTGCTGCTGCTATAGTTGATGGAGAGTTGGATATCGATGAACTCTATACTCTGACGGACGAAGAAGTAGTAAAAAAACTTACTGCACTAAACGGTGTAGGAATTTGGACTGCTGAGATGATTTTAATTTTCAGTATGCAACGTTCTAATATTATGAGTTGGGGCGACCTTGCTATTCATCGCGGATTGCGAATGCTCCATCGTCATAGAAAAATAGACAAGAAGTTGTTCCAAAAATATAAAAGAAGATATTCTCCTTATGCTTCTGTTGCTTCTCTCTATCTGTGGGAAATTGCTGGAGGTGCTTGCAATTTGAAAGATTATGCTCCTAAACAGACAAAAGGTAAATAAACAAAAACTTCATCATCTATGCGCTATTTTTTTCTAACTCTGTCAATTTTAATAGTTTTCAATGCTTGCCATCAAAATAAAAGCAATGAAGAGAAGAAATCTATAGAAGAAACAATTGCAGAAAACAACATTGTAAAAGAAGAGAAGCAAGAAACAGACACCATTATAATTGATAGCCGTTTCACTTTTACTGAAGCTATTGAAGGTGCAAATGCACCTCAAAATATTATTGATGAGTTAGAGTTAATAGATGTAACCTATATATCTACAGATAGCAAACTACATAAAGGACAAATATTGACCAACAAACGACTTGTAGCCGATATAAAGGAGATATTTGAGCTGATGCTTGAGCAGGAGTTTGTAATTGAAAGAGCAATACCCATTGTAGCCTACAATTGGAGCGACAGTCTATCAATGGCTAACAACAACACCTATAGTTTTTGTTATCGAAACACCAGCTACTCTCTCCATGCAAAAGGAATGGCAATAGACATAAATCCTCGCTTCAATCCACTGAGATGGAAAATAGAGAATCGCTCCAATCAGCCTCTTGGAGCGGTGTTAGACACAACAGTGAATGGAACATTGCACCCTAATCATCCAATTGTGGAGGAATTTAGCAAACGTGGATTTAGATGGGGACACTATTTTAGTAAATATTGGGATGACCACCATTTTGATAAAAAATAAAAGTATAACCTTGCAAAATAGTAAGTGTATAAATACAATTAGTTGAATAAATGAAAGATTCATCAAAATCATTAATCTATATTGCTATTGCTGTAGCAAGCTGGTCTACTGTAGCATCGGCGTTTAAAATAGGTTTGAGACATTATTCTTATTATGAACTCTTGCTTGTAGCAGCAATTACAGCATCGATGCTTTTTACTTTATTAATCACTATTCAGAAGAAATGGTATCTTGTAAAATCAATTACTCGCAAAGAGTGGGTACTTTTTGCTATTACAGGTATGCTCAGTCCTGCAGGATATTACTTAATTCTATTTCAAGCATATGATTTGCTTCCAGCTCAAATTGCTCAATCAATCAATTATTCGTGGGCTATTGTGCTTACATTGTTATTAGCATTGGTTACGAGGCAACGTATACCTCTACTAAAGTATTTAGGCATGGCAATATCGCTGGGTGGAGTGGCGCTTATTTCACTTGGATCGGATACAATTGTAGGTGTAAAACTTTCAATATTAGGGCTATTACTAGCATTTTTGAGTGCATTTGTATGGGCATCGTTTTGGATACTCAACAAAAAGAGTGAACACATTGATAATATATTGGCACTATTTATAAGCTTTTTCTTTGGTTCTTTGTTTCTACTTGTAGGTCTACTATTTATAGATGTACAGCTGTATTCATCTAAAGGGCTATTGTCTGCTATATATGTAGGGCTATTTGAAATGGTAATCCCTTTTATATTTTTTGGTTTGGCTCTCAAAAAAACTGACAATCCAGCACTTATTAATCAGTTGTGTTATCTCTCTCCCTTTATCTCTCTGTTTATTATTCGCTCTGTATTGGGTGAGCAGATATACTTTACAACATTTATTGGATTAGTACTTATTGTAGGGGGTATTCTATTTAATGAATATGGGGTGAGAAGAATAAAAAGGTAACATGCATAATTTACACCTTCATTTACAGTTATAACATAAAAAAAACCGATTCCTACTTTATAGGATTCGGTTTTTACCAATATTGTTGTAAGAGCTAATTATAACGGATACACTTCACGTATTGGGTCGTCATATTTCTCTTGTAAATTTTTCAACTCTGCTTTTAGTTTTTTTGTAATCTCTTCATATCCAGGCTTTCCATATAGATTATGCATCTCCTCTATATCTTCTTGTAGATCGAAAAGCTCCCATGTATCGATATCATTGTAGAAGTGAATCAATTTGTAACGCTCTGTTCTTACACCATAATGACGTTTAACCATGTGCTCTGATGGAAATTCGTAGAAATGGTAATACAATGATTTGCGCCAATCTTTAGGGTCAACTTCGTCTTTCAACAATGGTAACAATGAAACACCTTGAATATCTTCCGGAATATCAGCTCCTGCAATGTCCAACATAGTGGGTGCAAAGTCGATATTTTGAGCTAGAACCGAAATATTGCCTCTTTTCTTTAAGTGAGAAGGCAAGTGCATAACAAGGGGTGTACTCATCGATTCTTCATACATAAAGCGCTTGTCGAACCAACCATGTTCGCCCATATAAAAACCTTGATCTGATGTATAAATAATAACTGTATTTTCCAACATGTCATTTTGCTCAAGGTAATCGAGTACACGGCCAACATTTTCATCAAGCGATTTAACTGTTTTGCCATAGTCTCTCATATAGCGTTGATACTTCCATTCTGCTAGTTCATTACCTTTCAAGTTTGCAGCATAAAACTCCTCAATAATAGGATTATAGTGTTTGTCCCATGCAGCTTTTTGTGCCTCATTCATTCGAGCATAAGTTCCATGAATATATCCACCTGAAAGTCTAGTTTCAACACCTTCTCGCATCATTTTAAGGTCGTTTACGATATCCATATCATGATCACTGCCAATGCTCATTTCTTGTTCTGCAGCGGCAATACGACCTTCATAGTCGTCATGAAAATTACCTGGAAGTTCAAACACTTTATCTTCATAAAGTGATAAATGAGTAGTATCGCTCATCCAATTTCGGTGTGCAACTTTGTGGTGAATAAACAGACAGAAAGGTTCTTCCTTGTCTCTTTCATTCTCCATCCAATCGATGCTCATATCAGTAATGATGTCTGTTACATAGCCTTCATAGTTTTTATTTCCTTCAGGTGTAATAAAAACAGGATTGTAATAATCGCCTTGCCCTGGAAGTATTTCCCAGAAGTCGAAATTGGTTGGTTCACTGTCTAAGTGCCATTTACCAATCATAGCTGTTTGGTAACCAACACCTTTTAGCAATTGTTGAACAGTTTGTTGGTCTCCATCAAACTTTGTATGATTGTCCATCTTTCCGTTTTTGTGACTGTGTTTACCAGTTAACAATGCTGCACGGCTAGGACCCGAAATAGAGTTGCACACAAAAGCATTCTCGAAAAGAACTCCACCTTCAGCAATTCTATCTAAATTAGGGGTCTCGATGTGCCTGCTGTCGTAGCTACTCATCATCTGACGTGTATGATCGTCAGTCATGATATAAACGATGTTTAATGGCTTTGCTAGCTCAACTTTCTCTCCACCTCCACAAGATGCCAATGTGGCTAATCCTGCTAAAGGATATAAGAGTTTTGAATTAATTTTTTGCATAGAAATATAGTTGTTGCTTTTTACAATAGAGAGAATCAGAATTTGTTTTTTTCTGCTTCCAATATATTTTTTAATTCTTCTAATTTCTCTGGATTATCAAGGTAAAGATTGTTCTTTTCACCTATATCGTTCTTTAGATTGTATAGTTGGGGAAGCGTATCGTTGCCTAATTCTATATCTGTTAGTCTGTTATATCTAGACCCATTGCTTGGTTCAATATATTTCCACTCGCCATCCGATACTGAAAGTGCACTAGCCGACTCTATTATATAATCGCGTCCTTTAGTTGTATGCCCTAAAAGCATCTCTATTTGGTTCCTACTATCCTTAGCTGCCCCTTCTGGGAGATTAACCCCAGTAAGTTTTGCAAACGAAGCAAGAAAATCTATATGAGATACAGGAGCATCAGATACTATTGGTTTTGTATATCCTGGCAAAGCAATAATTAAGGGGATGCGAGTGCCTGCTTCAAAATTGCTGTACTTGCCTCCTCTAAAATCTGCCCATGGGCGATGTTCTCCTAATAACTCAACTGCTTGATCCATATATCCATCATCCAAAACAGGACCATTGTCGCTAGTTATGATAATGATAGTATTTTGTTCTGCTCCAATATCCTTTACAGCTTGCACAACTTGCCCTACACTCCAATCAAACTCTAAAATAGCATCTCCACGAGGTCCCATTCCGCTTTTTCCTTTAAAACGTGGATGTGGAACACGAGGAACATGTATATCGTTTGTGCCAAAGTATAAGAAGAAAGGCTTGTCTTTGCTCTCTTTTATAAAAGATACTGCATGAGCTGTTATACTATCAGCAATATTTTCATCCAACCACAAAGCTTTTCCGCCACCTTTCATATATCCAATGCGTGAAACACCATTTACAATGGCTTGGTCGTGACCATGATTTGGACTTGGTTTCTGAACTGTCAAAAGTTCAGGATGATCTTTGCCCAATGGCTCTCCTGGAAAGGGAGTTGTATAGCTTACCTCTATAGGATGGTCTGCATCGTAATTTGCAACACGCTGGTTCTCTATATAAACGCAAGGTACACGATCACCCGTGGCAGCCATTATATAAGAGTAGTCGAAACCTATTTCACGTGGTCCATAATCTATCTTGCCATTCCAATCTTGTTGTCCTCTCTCTTTGCCCAGTCCAAGATGCCATTTACCTACAGCTGCAGTTGTATATCCAGCTTGTTGAAACATTTGAGCCATGGTATACTCATGGGGTTCGATTATCATTTTTGCATCTCCTGCAGCTATATGAGTATCGGTACGGCGCCAATTATAGTTTCCTGTAAGCATTGAATAGCGTGAGGGAGTACTAGTAGCTGCTACTGCATGAGCATCGGTAAAACGCACACCTTCTGCTGCAAGATTATCCACATTGGGTGTATTGATAGTAGGCTCGCCATTACAGCTTAAATCGCCGTATCCAATATCATCTGCTAGGATAATGATAACATTAGGTGATTTTGGTAATTCAGAATCAATTTCTTTACTTTTCTCAGTGCATCCTGCAGTAAGAAAGCAAAAACTAGATAGACCTAGCAGTTTGAAATGATTTTTTTGTAACATACTTTTATACGATTGATTGTTTCGCTTATAGATGCAAATATAACATTTTCATTATTAAGAAGAGAGATATATTACATATTTACTATTTAATGAGCTAATTCTAACCAAACTAAATATCCTGTGTAAACTAAATAGAAAAGCAAAAGAAAAGCCGATTGCCACCTATCTAATCTATTCTTTTTACCAACAAACATAGAAAGAAAGAGAAATATAGTACCTCCTAATAGTATATATAAATCTAAATTGAAATATGAATGAAACTCAATTGGAGCAATCAAAGAACTTACAGATAATATGAGTAAAATATTGAAAATATTAGAACCAATAATATTACCTATAGCAATTCCACTATTTTTCTTTAAAGCTGCTACAACTGAAGTTAGCAATTCGGGCAAAGAAGTGCCGACTGCAATAATTGTTAACCCAATAATTTTTTCGCTTATTCCTAATAAAGTGGCCAATTTAACACCATTGTCTACAACTAGCTGTCCACCAATTATTAATCCAGCCAAACCCAATAGTATGAGGCTCCATATTTTAAAATTTGATTTAGGTATATAAATAATCTCTTCTATAGGCTCTTTTCCTGCTTTCATCTCTTTGAAAATATAAAACAAAAATGCAGCAAAACACAATAAAAGGATAGCTCCATCAATTCTAAGTACAGCTGTAGTATCGCTGAAGAAAAAATTGTTTGCCATCATATAAAAGAGAAGAGCAGCACCAAATGAGATTGGTATCTCTTTCCAAATTGTGGATTTCTGCACCCTCATAGGATATATTAATCCAGCTATACCAAGGGTAATAAAGAGGTTGAAATTGTTGCTACCTAATATATTACCTAATATAATATCGGAATATCCGTTGTATGAAGCTAATGAATTTACGACTAATTCGGGGGCTGATGTACCAAAAGAGACAATTGTAAGTCCAATTATCAAATCGGATACATTGTATTTCTTGGCAAGGGCTGATGCCCCATCAACTAGCCAATTTGCACCAAATATTAATGCAGCAAAACCAGCAATTATCAATATTGATAATATAAACATCTACTTTTTTATTCTTTAGTTTAAAACAATTGTGCAAAAGTACACAATTATCCTCCTTTTATGACAGTATAATCGATATATCTATATCGTAATTTATGAAAACTGGCAGGTAAGCTATCAATTAGATGAAAATACTTTAAGTAGATTTAGATTATAAAAATAAAGTTGACCTACTGAATTGCCCAAGTTTCTCTATCCAGATTGCGATAATTAATAGCTTCGGCTAAATGTGCAGGTTCTACCTTCTCAGCTCCCTCTAAATCTGCAATAGTGCGAGATACTTTTAATATCCTATCATAGGCTCTTGCAGAAAGATTGAGGCGTTCCATGGCTGTTTTTAATAACTGCAAGCCTGTTGCATCGGGAAGAGCAAATTTATTAATCAATTTCGATGTCATTTGAGCATTGGAATATACGCCTTCGAAATTCTTAAAACGTTCGTCCTGAATTTTACGTGCCATTATAACACGTTTACGTATTTCAGAACTATGTTCAGCAGGCGCTCTATCTGATATTTTATCGAAGGGAACAGGAACAATTTCAATATGAATGTCTATTCTATCAAGTAAAGGACCAGAAATTTTATTTAAATATTTTTGAACTGAACCTGGAGCACAAACACATTCTCTATCAGGATGATTGTAAAATCCACAGGGACAAGGATTCATAGCAGAAACTAACATAAAGCTTGCAGGATACTCAACTGTAAACTTTGCACGTGAAATTGTAATTCGACGGTCTTCTAATGGTTGACGCATTACTTCTAGCACACGTCTATTGAATTCTGGTAGTTCGTCGAGAAACAAAACACCATTGTGTGCCAAACTTATTTCACCTGGTTGCGGAAAAGCTCCTCCACCAACCATTGCCACATCGCTGATAGTGTGATGTGGCGAACGAAAAGGACGTCGAGGCATTAGTGCAGTATTTGTGTCAATACGACCAGCAACACTATGAATTTTAGTGGTTTCTAAAGCTTCTTCCACAGTGAAAGGTGGTAAAATAGAGGGCATTCTTTTTGCCATCATCGATTTTCCTGACCCTGGAGGACCAATCATTACAATATTATGACCACCTGCTGCAGCTACTTCTATAGCACGCTTTACATTTTCTTGCCCTTTTACATCAGAAAAATCAAAATCGAAGGTAGTATTATAGTTTGAAAACTCTTTATCGAGATCAACAAAAGTAGGAGTTACAACACTCTCATCATTAAAAAACTCAACAACTTCCTTTATATTCTTTACTCCTAATACTTCTAAATCTTCCACTACAGCGGCTTCTTTAGCATTCTCTTCTGGTAAAATAAATCCTTTAAAACCACTCTCTTTTGCTAAAATAGCAATAGGCAAAACACCATTTATAGGAAGAATTGTACCGTCAAGCGAGAGCTCTCCCATCATAATATAATCTGCAAGTTTATCTGTTTTTAAAGATTCTGAAGCAGCCATTACTCCAATAGCAAGAGGTAAATCATATGCCGAACCTTCTTTACGAATATCGGCAGGTGACATATTTATAATAATTTGTTTGCGTGGAAATTTATAACCATTGAACCGTAAAGCAGAAATCATGCGCTCTTGGCTCTCTTTGACAGAAGCATCGGGCAGGCCTACTAATAAAAATTTTATACCCTTAGAACAATTTACTTCAATAGTAATTAATGTTGCACTAATACCTTGTACAGCAGCAGCAAAAACTTTAACAAGCATAGAGATGGTGTTTTATTTCTTAGATTTTTTGGTTTTAGTATCAATCAAATTTTTAACATCACTTACTGGTATATCTCTTGTGATAATTTTTCCTTCTGAATCAATTAGAATATTATATGGTAAGTAATTAATATTGAATGCATCTACAATGTCAGATCCCCAACTTTTTTCTTCTACAATTACCTTCCAGGGAATAGAATCTAATAGAATATTTTTGATGGGTAAGCTATCTGAGTCAATGTATATAGAGAGAAAATTAATATCAATAGTGTCTAATGAAGAGTAGGTATCTCTTAAAATTTGAACATTTTCTCTTGATGCATCACCACTAGATGATAGAAAGGAAATCAACAAAAACTTGTCTTCAAAATCTGACGATTCTATGTATTCATCATCATTTACTTTCAATTTAAAGTGTGGCATTGTAGCGCCTTCTGAAGAAAGCATTAGTTTTTCATTGTAGTTTTTGAGTTTATAAGTTAATGGAAAAAGCAGTGCATCGCCTTCTAAATAACCTAAAACTCTATTTAAAGTTTCGGGATTTTCATTATTCTTAAAAAACTCATTAATTAAAACAACACTAGCTATTCTATCAGGTTTTGATGCAATAAAATCTTCTACATTTTGTGCTAACTGATGATTAATTGAGTTTAGAGTAGCAGTTTCTTCTTTCTCTAAAATAGAGAAACTAGCTGAATTTAATAAACTATCAGTTTCAAATTCCATCTTTTTCATTAACAGTGTGCGCTGTTTTAAAAGAGTTTCATTCTCTTTTTTAAATAACGAAAGATCCTCATTTATTCTACCTCCTTTTATCTCAATTAAATCGGATAATTTAGCATCACCTTTCAATTTTATTTTATTTACTCCCTTATCTGAGAATACTATTGTAGATGAATTAAAATCATTGAAATAGAATGTAAAGATAGTAGAGGTGTCTACATGCTGTATATAAGAAAACTTACCTTTCTCATCAACATATACAGTATCAACTCGAATAGTATCAGACACTCGAGATGAAGCTAGAAAATAAGGGGTTGTCAAGTTTGACAATTCTCCTTCTATAACTAATTTATTATCATCTTTTTGGCATGAAAATAAAACCAAGGAAAACAATAATAAAGATAGAATTGATTTTATCATTTAATGTTACGTGTTTAAACAACTACAAAAGATAACTTCCATACTATAAATAATATTTCAGATATACTCTACTTAGCAACAACAAAGATATACCTTTTTCTCTAATATTCTATTTTTTTTACAATAATTTACGCAACTACTTCAATATATCTTTTAATCATGGTTGTTGATTAAAAGATAATTAAGTAATTTTGCCAGCTAACATAGTTTCAGTATGAAAAAAAAAATATTAGTAACTGGTGGAGCTGGATTTATTGGTTCACATCTGTGTAAAAAACTTTTAGAACAAAACAATGAGGTTCTTTGTCTTGATAATTATTTTACGGGAAGTAAAATGAATGTCTTGTCGATGCTAGACAACCCAATGTTTGAACTTATACGACACGATATAGTGTATCCATACATTGCAGAAGTAGATGAAATATATAATTTAGCTTGTCCCGCCTCTCCAATACACTATCAGCACAATCCTATCCAAACTGTAAAAATTTCGGTTATGGGTGCTATCAACATGCTGGAAACAGCAAAAACTACAGGTGCAAAAATATTACAAGCTTCAACTAGTGAAGTGTATGGTGACCCTAAAATACATCCACAAGTAGAATCTTATTGGGGAAATGTAAATCCAATAGGCGAAAGATCTTGTTATGATGAAGGTAAACGATGTGCTGAAACTCTTTTTATGGATTATCACCGTCAGTGTGACTTGAAAATTAAAATTATCCGAATTTTTAATACTTATGGACCAAATATGCATCCTAATGATGGGAGGGTGGTTTCAAACTTTATAGTGCAATGCCTTAGAAATGAAGATATAACTATATATGGTGATGGAAATCAATCGCGTAGCTTTCAATATGTAGATGATTTGATTGAAGGAATGGTGAAAATGATGGCAACATCCGATAGCTTTATTGGACCTGTAAATATTGGAAACCCAAACGAATTTACAATTTTGGAATTAGCACAAACTGTTATTAAATTGACCAACTCAAAATCTAAATTAATTTTCAAGCCTTTACCCAAAGATGACCCACAACAAAGAAGACCAGATATATCTCTTGCAAAAGAAAAGTTAGATTGGAGTCCAAAAATAGAACTGGAAGAGGGATTGAAGAAAACAATCCACTATTTTGATAAACTTCTCAGAAACAACTAATAAATAATACCATGCCATTTTTTTCAATTATTATACCGGTATACAATCGTCCTGAAGAAGTAGATGAACTATTAGAAAGTTTAAGTAAACAGACATACTTAGACTTTGAAGTTTTACTTATAGAAGATGGCTCAACTGAAAAATGCAATCTAGTTGCTGAAAAATATAAAGATGATATCAATATCCGCTACTATTATAAAGAAAATAGTGGAAGGAGTGAAACTAGAAACTATGGCATGGAGAAGGCAGAAGGTGATTATTTTGTTTTTTTCGACTCTGATTGTGTGATTCCTCCTTTCTATTTTGAAAAAATAAAAAAAACATTGGATTTAAACTATACAGATAGTTATGGAGGACCCGACAAAGCAGATGAATCATTTACTGATTTGCAAAAAGCTATTAGTTTTTCGATGACATCTTTTCTTACAACAGGTGGCATAAGAGGCTCGAAGGGAGTGAAAATGGAAAAATTTGTTCCACGTACATTCAACATGGGTTTTTCAAATGAGGTGTATGAAAAAGTTGGAGGATTTAAAGATATGTTTGGTGAAGATATTGATTTAAGTCTTCGAATAAGAGATAATGGATATACTTGCCAACTTATTTCTGATGCTTATGTATATCACAAAAGAAGGGTAGATTTACGTTCTTTTTATCGTCAAGTTCACGTTTTTGGAATGGCACGTATTTCATTGTACTTGCTACACCCATCTTCTTTAAAACTAGTGCATACACTACCAGCATTATTCACAATAGTTTCTCTAATAATGTTGCTAGTATCGTTCTATAATATTTGGTTTATTTTTCCTTTGCTATTTTACTTTCTACTTATTTTTATTGCATCCTCTCTAGAATATAAAAAAATATCTATCGGATTTATTTCAATTATTACTTCTGCAATTCAGCTTTATGGATATGGATGGGGATTTTTAAAATCTTACATCAAAAAAGTAATGTTTAGAAAAAACAAAAGCGTTGAAGATGAATTAGAAAAGTATTATAATAAGAAGTAAATTATTCTACAATAATCATTATAAGAAAAATATCTAATCTTCTTTAGACCCATATGCCAAATCGCCAGCATCTCCCAAACCTGGCACAATGTATGAATGCTCATCTAATTCTGGATCTACAGCAGCAGCCCAAATAGTAGTATTTGTATCAGGAAATTTTTCTTTTAAATAATCAATAGCTTGTTGGCTTGCTATAATTGTAGCAATATGAACATGTTTTGGCTTTCCTTTTGTCAGTAATGCATGATATGAAAGTTCCATACTACCGCCAGTTGCAAGCATTGGATCTGTAATAATGAGTGTTTTATCGGTTATTAATGGAGAAGCTATATATTCAATATGTACATTAAATGAAAGCTGATTTTCTTTGTACTTTCTATAAGCTGAAACAAAAGCATTTTCAGCTCCATCAAAAAAATTAAGAAAACCCTGATGATATATCAAACCTGCTCTTAGTATTGTTGCAATCACAATATTATTATCAGGCAAAGAAACATCTGTTTCACCAAGAGGGGTTTTTATTGTTTTACTCGTATAATTTAAATCTTTACTTATTTCATAAGCCATTATCTCACCAATACGTTCGATATTTTTTCTAAATCTTAAACGGTCGTTCTGCACATCGACATCTCTAATTTCTCTAACGAAGGTATTTAGTAAAGAATTATGTTCTGAAAAGTTTACAATTTTCATAAGGTAATGTTTACGATAACAATAAATTAAATAGCTAAAGACAAAGGTAACAGAAATATATATTTTTATAAACTTTTCTCACAGAAAAATCTTTTACTAACTAGAGTTATAATTTACATTTAATTAAAGAAATATTTCTCTAATTAATAGTGGTATAAAAAAATAATATTTATCTTTGTCATCATTCAATACAAATATCTGACAAAATGATATATTAATACGAATAAATTAATTAAAACTTATACAAATGACAAAATTAGATTTAAGTAAGTATGGTATAACGGATGTAAAAGAAATCATTCACAATCCATCATACGAACTACTATTCGAAGAAGAAACAAATCCAAATCTTGAAGGTTACGAAAAAGGACAGGAAACGGAACTTGGAGCTGTTAATGTAATGACAGGAGTTTTTACTGGCCGTTCTCCTAAAGATAAGTTTATCGTTAAAGACGACGTAACTAGAGATACAATATGGTGGACTACTCCAGAATCACCAAACGATAATAAACCTACTACTCCAGAAGTATGGAATGATTTGAAAGAACTAACAACAAATCAACTTTCTGGTAAAAAATTATATGTTGTAGATACTTTTTGTGGCGCTAACGAAAATTCTCGCTTAAAAGTTCGCTTCATTATGGAAGTAGCATGGCAAGCACACTTTGTGAAAAATATGTTTATCCGTCCTACTGAAGAGGAACTAGCAAACTATGGAGAGCCAGACTTCGTATCATTAAATGCTTCAAAAACAACTAATACTAAATGGAAAGAGCATGGCTTAAACTCTGAAGTTTATACTGTATTTAATCTTACAGAGAAAATGCACGTAGTTGGTGGAAGCTGGTATGGTGGAGAAATGAAAAAAGGTATCTTCGCAATGATGAACTACTACCTACCTTTAAATGGTATGGCATCTATGCACTGCTCTGCCAACGTTGGTAAAGATGGTGATACAGCTATTTTCTTTGGTCTATCGGGAACAGGAAAAACAACTCTTTCTACCGATCCAAATCGTGCTCTTATAGGTGACGACGAACATGGTTGGGACGATGATGGCGTATTCAACTTTGAAGGTGGTTGCTATGCAAAAACTATCAATCTTGATAAAGAATCAGAACCAGATATTTATGCAGCTATCAAACGCGATGCTCTATTAGAAAACGTAACAGTTGACGAAAATGGTAAAATTGATTTCAACGATAATTCAGTAACTGAAAACACGCGCGTATCATATCCAATTTACCATATCGACAATATTGTTAAACCAGTTTCAAGAGCAGGTCATGCAAAGAAGGTTATTTTCCTAACTGCTGACGCATTTGGAGTATTACCTCCAGTAGCAAAACTTACTCCTGAACAAACAAAATATCACTTCCTATCAGGATTTACAGCTAAACTAGCAGGTACTGAAAGAGGAGTAACATCGCCTCAACCTACATTCTCTGCATGTTTTGGTGCTGCTTTCCTTTCACTTCACCCAACCAAGTATGGTGAAGAACTAGTGAAAAAAATGGAAGCTAGTGGTGCAACAGCTTATCTTGTAAATACAGGATGGAACGGTACTGGCAAACGTATTTCTATTAAAGATACACGTGGTATTATCGATAGAATTTTAGACGGTTCGATAGATAAAGCGGAAACAAAAATGATTCCTTACTTTAATCTTGAAGTTCCTACTTCTCTAAAAAATGTTGATGATAAAATTCTAGATCCTCGCGATACATATACCGATGTAAAAGAGTGGGATGACAAAGCTAAAAATCTAGCAGAACTTTTCATTAAAAACTTTGAGAAATACACAGATAATGAAGAGGGTAAAGCATTAGTAGCTGCAGGTCCTCAACTATAATTTGTGCATACAACTTATTTAAAACAAAAAAAGAGTGGAAGTTCCACTCTTTTTTTTTGGTTTATTCTTTATATCTCTATTCTTCTGTATTATCAATATTACAATCCATATTGAGCTGATATTTCAAGCATTCTTTCAATAGATTTTACCGCCTTAACTCTTACATTCTCATCAACTGTAATTTCGGGTTCTTCATTCTTCAAACACAAATAGAGTTTTTCTAGCGTATTCAATTTCATGTAAGAACATTCATTACAAACACACTCTTCCTCCTCTGGAGGCGCAGCTATAAAAGTTTTATTAGGGTTTTGCTTTTTCAATTCATGCATAATGCCCCACTCAGTTGCAATAATAAACTCGTTGAGGGTTGAATCTGTTGCATATTTAAGAATTGAAGATGTAGATCCCACATGATCTGCAACCTCTAAAATATACTTTCTACATTCAGGATGAGCCAATATCTGTGCCTCTGGATATTCCTCTTTAAGTTCTAATATTTTTTTCAAGGAAAACTGCTCGTGAACATGACAAGCACCATCCCACAAAAGCATTTTTCTTCCTGTTACGCTATTAATATAACTGCCTAAATTTTTATCAGGTCCAAATATTATATTTGCATTTTCTGGGAGTGAATCAATAATCTGTTTTGCATTACTCGATGTAACTACTATATCAGTTAATGCCTTTACAGCAGCTGTAGTATTTACATAGGATATGACAGTATGTCCAGGATTTTCATCAATAAACGCTTCAAAATCGTCAGCCGGACAACTATCAGCTAATGAACATCCAGCTTCTTTATCTGGGATAAGAACTTTTTTATAAGGCGATAAAATTTTAGCAGTTTCACCCATAAAGTGAACACCACACATCACAATCACCTTATTCTGTGCTTTAGCTGCCCACTGGGCAAGAGCTAAGCTGTCTCCTACATAGTCTGCTATATCTTGTATTGCGGCATCCTGGTAGAAGTGTGCAAGTATTAAGGCGTCTTTTTCTCTACGCAGCAAGTTTATCTGCTCAATGATTTTTTTTTCTGTTTTCAATGAATTATTAACTAACATATTATTATATATATTGTTTTAATTTACAAAAAGAAGAATGGTAATAGTATTAGCCTGTTGATACTGTTGATAGTTTATAGGTATAATATTATGATATTAAGTTATTAATAAAATACTTATCCTTATAAATAGTTTATCAACAGCTATTGTTTTTATTATATGCTATAAATCATCTCCTTACAAACGTTATCAAATAATGTTGATAAAGTTCAAAGTTAATAAATAATTTTCTCAAACAGCCCGTTTCCTTGTTCAAAAGCTGATGAAGTTGTTTTGATAGATAAAAATAAGTTTTTGATGTTTTCTCAAAACTCTATTTGCTTACACTTTTATTTATCATTTACAAATTTAAATATCAACTTTCCATTCACATTTTATCAACAAGTTATAAACATTAAAATAGTCTCTCTTTTCAATAGATTATTATTATCGTTATTAATAATTGAAAATGAATAGATTATCTTAAAACTGAAGCATATTTAAATTTCAATGGTGTATATAATGTTAATTGGCATTTAAACTGATTGTCTCAAACAATATCTTTTACTATATTTGCTATGCCTTATCTAGAAAAAACAAAATGAAATATATATATACAATATTATCTATAGTTATTGCATCGTTATTGATGGGATGTATGTCCACAATAAAAATAGCGTCTGTAGTTGAAAAAAACAAGGACGGAGATTTTTTATTAAAATGGGAAGTTAGTCCTGATGTGGAAGGGGAGATAGATATTTATTCAGCTATGAGTGATACCTCTATCAGAAATTTCACACCTAAAGGGAAAAAGCTTGTAGAAGAACAATTTGCTCTACTGAATCCAACTGGATCAGGTTTGCGTGAGTTTTTCATACTTAAAACAAGTGGTGTTACCTCAGGAATAATTTCTAATAGAGTTATTGATATGGATAACATTTCAAATTTTAGAGATTTGGGTGGTTATTTTACAAATGATGAAAATCAAATTAAATGGGGGAGTGTTTATAGATCGGGACATTTGAGCAACTCTAATTTATTTGATCAAGATAAAATAAAAAGATTAGGAATTAAAACAATAATAGATTTAAGAACGGAAGCCGATAGAAAGGCACGTCCTTATTTTATAAATGTACCAAAAATAAATATTCCTATTGAGTCTGGTGATTTTATTACTATTAAAGACACAATTCTTAAAGAAAATTTTAATAGAAGCGAAACTATTCTTTATATGCAAAATGCCTATAAAGAAATTGTGGAAAATAATAAGGAAAAATATGCTGAGATGTTTGATGTATTACTAGATAAAAATAATTATCCTGTACTTATTTCATCACATTTAGGAAAAGATAGAGCAGGTATTGCTTCTGCCTTATTGTTATACGCTTTAGGTGTTCCAGAATATATAATAGAAGAAGACTATTTGGCTTCAAATAATTATATAGATCCAAAAAAGACTATAACATTTTCCGAGCCTTTAACCGAATCATTGCAAGAAGCTATGACAGCCCTCTTTTCAGCCAATAGGGCATATTTAGGTTTTGCTTTTGATTATATACGCGAAACTTATGGGTCTATTGATAATTACTTGGAGAAAGAAGTACGTGTATCCAAAGGGAAAACGATTATTCTAAGAAAATTAATGCTTTATAACCCATAATGGGTTGTATTTCAATATTTATACTTACCTTTGTCGCCGATTTTATTTATAGTGCTTTAAATTCTTTCCTTTTATATTTCAGGTTATCAATTTAACAAATCGCTTTTAAGAAAATCATTATATATTATTGGTATTCGTATTTTTCTCTCATATTTTTTATAATGTCGTATGATGTGGGGTAAAGAGGAGAATGTTGATTGCCATCACACATTATTATTATTATTATAAAAAAATGAAAACATTTGATCAACTTGGTCTTTCTTCAGAAATTGTTAAAGCAATAGAAGAATTAGGATTTGACCAACCTATGCCTGTACAAGAGGAAGTGATTCCTTTATTACTGGCAAAAACTCGCGATATTATCGCACTTGCACAAACTGGAACCGGTAAAACAGCAGCTTTCGGTTTGCCTATCATTCATAAAATAGATGTAAGCCAGAAAGCGCCACAAACTTTGATTTTGTGTCCAACTCGTGAATTATGTCATCAAATTTCTGGCGATCTTGTAGATTATTCAAAATATGTTGATGGTATTAAAATTTTGCCAGTTTATGGTGGTTCTAGTATTGAAAGCCAAATTCGTTCTTTGAAGCGAGGTGTTCATGTTATTGTAGCTACACCAGGTAGACTAATTGACTTGCTTAATAGAAAAATTATGTCTCTCGATTTGGTTCATACTGTAGTTTTAGACGAAGCAGACGAAATGCTTAACATGGGTTTTACAGAAAGTATCGATGATATTTTATCTCGTGTTCCAGATGGTCGTAGCATGTTGTTGTTTTCTGCAACCATGCCAAAAGAGATTGCTAGAATCACAAAGAAATACATGGAAAATCCAAAAGAGATTGTGATTGGGCGTAAAAATGAAGGAGCACTTAATGTTAAGCATATATACTATATGGTTGCTGCTCGTGATAAATATTTGGCATTAAAACGTATTGCCGATTACTATCCAAATATCTATGCAATACTTTTTTGTCGAACTCGACGCGAAACACAAGAGATTGCAGATAAGCTTATCCAAGATGGATACGATGCAGATTCGCTACATGGAGAACTTTCGCAGAGTCAACGCGATTTGGTAATGAATAAATTTCGCAATAAAAACCTGCAGTTTTTAGTTGCAACTGATGTTGCAGCTAGAGGACTTGATATAGATGATATTACTCACGTTATCAATTATAGTTTACCCGACGATGTAGAAAGCTATACCCACAGAAGTGGAAGAACTGGTAGAGTAGGAAAAAATGGAACTTCAATTTCGATAATTCACCTAAAAGAAAAAGGGAAAATAGCTCAATTTGAAAGAGCTATCAATAAGAGTTTCGAAAAGCGCACACTTCCATCAGGAGATGTTATTTGTGAAAAACAACTTTTCAATTTTGTTGATAAAATTGAGAAGGTGAAGGTTAACGATGAAGAGATAGAGCATTTGCTTCCATCGATATATAGAAAACTAGAATGGCTAGAAAAAGAAGATATCATTAAGCGTATTGTATCTTTAGAATTTAATAGCCTTTTAGAATACTATAACTCTGCAGAAGAGATAATAGAGCCAACCGAACGTTCATCTAAAAAAGGAAGAGACGATAGAAAATCATTTGATAGAGGTAGAGATAGTAGCCGAATGGCTGAAAAAGGATACACACGAATTTTTATCAATATTGGAAAGATGGATGGTGCAAATCCTGCCAACTTGATGGGATTTATTAATGATCATGTAACTGAAAAAGTGCGTATTGGAAAAATAGACTTGCTTAAAAACTTCTCGTTTTTTGAAGTGCCAGAAGAGGTTGCTCCAAAAGTTGTAAATACTTTTAAAGGACTTTTTGTTGAAGATAGAAAACTGATTGTTGAAGTAGCACAGCAACCAAATAATAATTCTAACACACAAGAAAGAAAGTTTAATAAAAAAAGAAGACGTCCAAAAGGTAGACGTTATTAATAGAATCTTAAGAAGTTAGGGTTTTTTTATAAATAGCAGGATTAATGTTTATTAGTCTTGCTATTTTTTTATGATTAAATAATTAAAGAATTATTTCTTTAATGCGTGGAAATTCAAAAAAAATGGTTTACTTTGTATCGTTAACTGTATAGGTTCAATGATTTTATTATAAGCTATTTACACATTTAATATTTTAAGTCCTTAGAGTATGCAAAATAGCTATAATAATTTGAATTATATGACATATTAACATCAATCTAATAGAATAGATTACAATTATATCAATTTTAAAATATAACCATTATGAATCAAAAACTGTTAATTAGAGATCTTACATTAAGAGATGGGCAACAATCAGCTTTTGCCACTCGCATGAATCAAAATCAAATTGATCGTGTTTTACCTTTTTATAAAGATGCCAATTTCTATGCTATGGAAGTTTGGGGTGGAGCTGTTCCAGACTCTGTAATGCGCTATTTAAATGAAAGTCCATGGGATAGACTTGAAAAAATAAATGAAGGTGTAGGAAAAGCATCTAAATTAACAGCTCTTTCGCGTGGTAGAAACCTCTATGGTTATGCACCATACACAGATGAAATTATTGACGGATTTTTCAAAAATGCTGTATCATCAGGTTTAGATGTAATGCGTATTTTTGATGCTTTGAATGACGTTGATAACATCAAATCGAGCGTTAAGTCTATTAAAAAGTACGGTGGAATGGCAGATTGCGCTATTTGCTACACAGTAGATCCTAAATTTGAAGGAGAATTAGGAGCTAATTACGTAGACGTATTTACTGATGAGTACTTTGTGAACAAAGCAAAGGAGATGAGAGATTTAGGAGCTGACATGATTACAATTAAAGATATGAGTGGACTTATTCCACCATCTCGTGTTAGAACTTTAATTCCTTTAATTAAGGAAGAAATCGATCTGCCAATTGACTTTCACACTCACTGTACTCCAGGTTTTGGTCTTGGTGCTGTTCTTACAGCTATCATGACAGGTGCAGACATTATAGATACAAATATATGGAATTTTGCAGGAGGTCCTGCTGCTCCAGCAGTTGAGCTTGTTTATATATTCGCAAAAAAGTTAGGTGTTGAGTTTGATGTGAATATGGAAGCTGTTGCTAAAATTAACAAAGAACTTTATGAAATTCGTAAAGAGTTGGATGCTTTTGATGCTGTGAAGCAATTCCCAAATCCATTCAACCCACTAACTGATAAGTTACCAGCTCATATAGATAAAGAATTTGATAAGGCTATCGAATCAGTAAGAAATTTCAACGAAGAAGATTTATTGGCTGCATGTCATGCAATCGAGGAGTATTTCAATTTCCCAAAACCAAACGAGTTGGTAAAGGATGCAGAGATACCAGGAGGTATGTACACAAACATGGTTGCTCAATTGAAGCAATTCAACTCTATGGATATACTTGAAGATGCTATGAAGCTAATTCCAAGTGTGAGATTAGATGCTGGTTTACCACCACTTGTTACTCCTACTAGTCAAATTGTAGGTGCACAAGCTGTAGCTTCTGCTCTTAATAGTAACAATAATAGAGAAAAATATGCTAACCCCTCTAACCAATTCGTTGCTTTAGTTAAAGGTCAGTATGGTAAAACTCCAGTTGCTATCGATCCAGAGTTTAGATTAAAAATTACAGGATCTAAAGAAGAAATTCCTTATGATACTTCTAATTACAAACGCCAAGAGAATCCAATTTTAGAAGAGTTTGGTGGTGTACGTTTGGCTCAAAATGAGAAAGAAGAGTTGTTGCTCGAGTTGTTCCCAACAGTTGGTTTAACCTATTTGAAAGGACTTCGTAAAAAAGAATACGAATTGCAAAACGTTCCCGCAGAAGCTGCTACAGCTGAACTAAAGAAAGATGTAGTTGAAGCTGAATCACAAGAGCCTTCTGAAGTTATCGAGAGCCCAATGCCTGGTAACATTATGGAGATATCTGTAAAAGTAGGTGATAAAATTGAAGCAGGTCAGGTTGTTTTAATATTAGAAGCCATGAAAATGGAAAATGATATTGAAGCAGAAACCTCTGGAACTGTAAGCAAAATATTAGTAGAAGTAGGTTCGGCTGTACAAGCTGGAGCTCCTCTTATTGAAATTGTTTAGTTTCAAAAGTTAGATAAATAAAGTTGTAGGTTTTTTTTAAACCTACAACAACTACTATAAATTATTACAAGCGTTTAAAAAACTTGATGTGGGAGCATTAAATATTTAAACGCTTGTTTTATTATGATTTAAACTCCTAAAAAATGAAATAACTGTTTTGTCAAGTCTCTTTTTTGTATATTTGCATCTAAATTAAACGAGCAAAACTTTATGGCACGGAAAAAACTAACTCCTATACAAATGGGATTTATTGCCTTACTATGGGTATTCTTTGTAATTTTTATTTTTGTATACTCATCAGAAATAACAGGACCTACAATTGTTTCTATTATTATATCGGGCATTATTGTTTTTATACCTATATATAAAAGTTTCAAAAAACAGTAGTTTTTATTTATTTTGAAATCTATTTTTTGATAGAAAGTTCTGATAATTATTAATTGATTGTTGTAGAGCTAAAAATTAAAATTCTCATTCTGTAAGAGAAAATAAAATTATTATCCACTCATTTATATCCATATAGCTTTGTTTTATTATTGTTTAATTGAAAAAGTGGTGTTTTATTTTTTTTATATTGATAATTACACTATTTTTGCACACTGAAATGAAACATGGTCCGGTAGCTCAGCTGGATAGAGCAACAGCCTTCTAAGCTGTAGGTCCTAGGTTCGAATCCTAGTCGGATCACATTCATAAAACACACCTATCATTAATTTGATAGGTGTTTTTTTTGCTCTCAGCATTCAAAAAGCTATCTTTGAAATATGATTAAACAAACGGAAATATTTAAGAGTATTATATTCTTGCTGATAGTTTTTATTGCCACTTCATGCCTATCCAAGCAAGATGAAACATATACAGACACTGCTCATAAAGAGGATGATAGTATTTATGCTTACGGAATATGTGTAGATTCATTGGATATGAATTATTATAAAATTGAAAGTGGAGATTATTTATCATCAATCTTAATGAATTTGGGTTTTACAGGGAGTGATGCTGAAGTTATAACCGAAACTATTACTCCCCTCTACCCTCCATCAAAACTACAGATAGGAAATACCTATGCTGCTATTTGTACACCCGATACAACATCGGCTATACAATATTTGGTGTTTGAGAAATCGAAATCTGATTATGTGGTTGTAGATTTATCTTCGGATAGTTTAAAAGTACACGAATCAACAAAGCCAATAACCTTGAAGAGAAAATATGCAGAAGGCACAATCACATCTTCGCTTTGGAATTCGATAATTGAATCTGGTGCATCGCCCATGTTGGCACTTAAATTGTCGGATTTATATGCTTGGCAAGTAGATTTTTTTGGAATAAAGAAAGGCGACTCGTTTCGTTTGATTTATGATGAAGCTTGGATAGACGACACAACTTTTCTAGATATAGCCTCCATAGAGGGGGCACAATTCTTTCATCACGATAGAGAATATATTGCAGTTCCCTTCAAGCAAGATTCGATAAGAGAATATTTTGATGAAGAAGGCAACAGTTTGCGTAAACAGTTTCTAAAAGCACCCTTAGATTTTTTCAGAATTAGTTCTAGGTTTTCAAATTCTCGTTTTCACCCTGTGCTTAAAAGATATAGGGCACATCATGGAGTTGACTATGCCGCACCAACAGGGACTCCTGTGAAAACTGTGGGAGATGGAGTAGTTATTGCAAAAGGGTATCAGAGAGGTGGTGGTGGTAATTATCTTAAAGTAAAGCACAATTCGGTATATACTACCACTTACATGCATTTGAGTCGTTTTGCCAAGGGAATACAAAAAGGGAGCTCTGTTAGGCAGGGTGAAGTAATAGGCTATGTAGGGGCTACAGGACTTGCCACAGGACCGCATTTAGATTACAGGGTGCATAAAAATAACCAACCAATCGATCCACTAAAAATGGAAGCTCCACCTTCATATCCAGTAAAACCTGAATTGATGGATAGCTTTTTGGTGATTCGTGATAGTGTGTTGATGGAACTTGATAGTTTTCGCATAACTGCTCATAATATTGCTAAATCTGATTCAATAAGTCAACATCAAGTCTATTCTGGATCTCTTTAATAGTTATTTTATTATCTATTCAATTATAAATGCTTTCTTTTTCTTAGAAGGCTTCCGTTTGTTGTGTCTACACTTTTGGTAAAAATAGACTATATTTGCACATAAAAATTGTATTATTCAATAAACGACATTGCAACAATGAGACATAAACTTTTAATTGTTCTGCTATTTATCTTTGCCATTTCATCGGCACAAACCAAACCAACACAAAATTGGTTGGATCAAAAGTTTTCGATGTTTATCCATTTCGGTTTGTACTCAGAGTATGGAGGAGTGTATGATGGAGAACCTGTAAAACGTGGATATAGCGAACAGATACAATCGTTTGCCGGTATATTTAGCGACTGGTATGCATCTACAGCCGATGAGTTTAATCCTACAGAGTGGAACGCTGACAGTGTTGTTTCATTAGCAAAAGATGCAGGTATGCGCTCTATTGTGCTTACATCTAAGCATCACGATGGCTTTTGCATGTATCACTCTCAGTATACGTCTTTCAATATTGTAGATGCAACTCCTTATGGTAGAGATTTGATGAAAGAACTTGCTGATGCTTGCAGGCGTGGTGGTATAGAGTTTGGAGTATATTACTCTCTTATCGATTGGCACTTTCCTCAAGCATATCCTATTTCTAGTCACAATGCCGACCCTATTACACCACAACATTTTGAATATAATATGAATCAAGTGAGAGAGATAATGACCAACTACGGCGATATTTCAGAAATTTGGTTCGATATGGGTTCGCTTACACTTCAACAAAGCAAACAACTCTACGAATTGGTTGATGAATTGCAACCAAACTGTATGATTAGTGGAAGGTTGGGTAATGATTATGTAGACTTTAGCGTAATGGCAGATAATGAATACCCCGATTATAAATTGGGTGTTCCATGGCAAACAGCCGCTTCCATTTTTAATGAAACATGGGGATATCGTTCGTGGCAAGAACGTGGAAGTGTTGAGGATAAAGTAGATGAGAAGATAAAAAGTTTGATAAAGGTTATTAGCCGTGGAGGTAACTATCTATTAAATATTGGTCCTCGTGGCGATGGCTCGGTTGTTGAGTTCGAAAGTGATGTGCTGCAACAGATAGGAGAGTGGGTAACGATTAATAGTGAAGCTATTTATGGCTCTACTGCCAACCCGTTTCATGACGTATATCCATGGGGAGATATCACTGCAAAAGAGAGTGCTTTATACTTGTTTGTAGAAGAGACACCCTCTACTGGTGAAATACTGTTGTCAGGATATGAGGGTAGGGTAGATGAAGTGAAAGTTTTAGGCTACAACCAAGCATGCAATTATACAGAAACAAGAGATGGACTAAAAATCTACTTGCCAACATTAGATTCTAAAGATATTCCTGTATTGAAAGTATCTTTTAAGGACGGATTTGAGGTAAAACCCTACAATATTATTAAATCGGGCATGCTCTCTCATCACAATGCTCTGCACACTTATGGACATTCGAGCCAAGATTACTATGGTGGATATAAAAGTTTGATAGGTTATGATTGGAATTTCAGCAGTAGAAGAGGTAGAGTAAAACCAACAATATACTTTTCTGAGAATGAAATAGGCAAATTAGTATCTATTTCTATCGATGAAACAGAGCAACAAGTGAATCTAACTAACGAAAACGCTACAACTATGTATCTACCCAAAGAAAGTGTGAAATGGGGAGCTCTCTATAGTAAGAGAGGAAGAGGAGTATTTGGATATATAGAAGAAGAGCAAGAAGAATTGATTTCTAAAAATGCAATAGAAGATAGTTGGACACCTATACAAGGTTTCAGCTATGGAGAGAAGCAAGAAATGAAGTTAAGACCTCGCGGTAGTGTGCTTTTGATGCAAGAGATAGTGTCGAGTAAAAATCAAACCATTGCAGTAGAAGTGGGTAGTGGCAATGCTGTGTATATATTGCTTAATGGAGAGTATATTACAGCACATTTTTCTCCACAGCGAAAAGAGTGGCAAAAAGAGACCGTGTTGCTGCCTTTAAAGAAAGGCAATAATCAGTTGGTAATAAAACACTTCAATCGATTTGAAGACAAGTTGTACTATAGCATTCAACCAATGGATAGTTGGCAAATTTATTCTCAACAGATACAACCCGTAGATTTGAACAAAAATAAAACTCATAAAGTTTCTTTAAGATTGGCACAACCCAATTCGAAAGTTTCTCCATTGAGATTAAACAATGTTGAAATAAAGGTGTTTTAGTCACTCTTTAAGCTGTATAATAAAAAACTGAGAATAGAATTTATAGAATGAAAATAGGCAATATCACTTTTCCCAAATATCCCGTGTTTTTGGCTCCCATGGAAGATGTTACAGATATATCTTTCAGGTTGTTGTGCAAGAAATTTGGTGCAGACATGGTTTACACCGAGTTTATATCGAGTGATGCACTTATTCGTAATGTGCAAAAGACACACCAAAAGCTCACCATTTCAGAAGATGAGCGCCCCGTAACTATTCAAATATATGGTCGCGACCCAGAAGCAATGGTAGAAGCTGCTAAAATTTGCGAAGAGGCAAATCCTGATATTATCGATATCAATTTTGGCTGCCCTGTAAAGAAAGTGGCTGGAAAGGGTGCAGGATCTGGTATGTTGAGAACGCCAGAGTTGATGCTCGATATAACTAAAAAGGTAGTTGATGCTGTGAATATACCCGTTACGGTGAAAACCAGGTTGGGTTGGGACAACGATTCTAAAATAATAGTATCGCTAGCCGAGCAGTTGCAAGATTGTGGTATAGAGGCACTCACCATTCATGGGCGTACACGTGCTCAGATGTATACAGGCCAGGCTGATTGGTCGTTAATAGCCGATGTAAAGAACAATCCTCGCATGCATATCCCCATTATTGGAAATGGCGATGTAAACTCGCCAGAGGTTTGCAAACAGCGTTTTGATGAAACCGGAGTAGATGCAGTGATGATTGGGCGTGCATGTTTTGGTGCTCCATGGATATTTCGTGAGGTGAAACACTATTTAGAAACTGGTGAGCTGCTGCCAAAGGAGTCTTTTCAATGGTATTTAGGTGTTCTCAAACAACAAGTATTGCAATCGGTAGAGATGATAGATGAGCGAAGGGGAATATTGCATATCCGTCGTCATTTGGCTGCTTCTCCTCTTTTTAAGGGAATACCCGATTTTAGACCAACACGCATAGCTATGCTAAGGGCTAATACTTTAGAAGAATTATTTGAAATTATGGATAGCATTGGAGAACGTTTTCAATTGCATTAAACCAACTATGCTGCAAACAATCAAACAGTTATAGGGTCTTAAACTTCATAAAATCAAAAAATAGATGAGAAATAAGATATTACTTTTTACTGCTCTATTTGCATTTATATTTAATGCATCGGCACAAAATTCTATTGTTACAGATGTGTTTGAAGAGTTTGTAGAAAACAAAATTGAGCGTTTGCAACATCTTATTGGCTTTGATGATAATCAAGCAGAAGAGCTAAAGGAACTAGAGCTGAATTTTCTTCATGATGTGAATGCTGCTGAAAATTGTTTCTGGTGTAGAACCAAGAAGAGAATAAAAAAATTGAGCAGAGAGAGGGATAAAGGCTTGCAGCGTATTCTTACACGTGAGCAGTATATAAAATACCATGCTATTGACAATAATTTGTTGCAAAAAGATCCTCCTATACAGGTGTGACCAAAAAAATAAGGCAACCATAAACAGGCTGCCTTAATTTTTTGTATACTATTGTTGTATGTTTTGTGTTTATCTCATCTCCTTAAATTCCATTGGAGTTATCTTCATGTTGTCTAAAACTAGAGGTTTTGCTTCATCTTTTTCAGATGCAATTTCTATCATTTCTCTTTGGTTGCTGCGTGTAGATGTTGGCATAACAGGTTTATAGCTTGCATCGCTTGTAATTAAATAAAGTGCTTGTCCCAAAAACACATCCTGCACATCTCCCAGTGGCTTCCAGAAATTTAAATATCCAAAGCCTTCTTTTAAAGGATAATCGGGTTTTAAATATCCTGGATTTATAAAGTCTTTTCCATTACTATCTTTGTATATGGCAACAATAGGCTGCATTGCCCAGTTTTTAAAGGTCTGTTTTTGTGTTTCCGATAAACTCTCCTCTTTATATATAGCTTGCCCATACTTGCTGTCATAAGGGTGTAGCGTCCACGAGGCAGTATATTTACCGCTAGTTTCGTCTCCAATATGTATTACATTTTGCTCTCCCATTATAGCACGCGTGCAAAATGTGGTAAGCTCTGATGCCGATGCTGATCTATCTGTAGCAATAATATAAACTTTGCCAAGGTTTAGATTGGCGTCTAAAGGATTTGGCTCTTCTTTCTTTTTATATGTGCCCAGTGTTGTATTTCTACTCCAACCCTGTTCGTCATATAATTTATTTAGATATGCGTTATAGGTGAGTGTTGTTAGCACAGCATTGTTTGTTACAGATGCTTGTGGGGCAAATAGCGATACTAAATAAGATGCTGCTGTGAGCCCTCCACCAGGATTGTAGCGTAAATCCAGTACTAAATCTGTTACGTTTTCACTTTTAAATCTAGCAAAAACATCGAAAAGCTCTTTATTATAATTGCTAGTGAAGTTTGTATAAAACAGATAGCCTATTTTTTTATCTCCTATTTCATAAATATTATTGTAGAGTACAGGGTTGGTTTTAGTTATTCTAGGTGTTACCTCTACCTCTTTATTCTCAACTATTTTATTGTCTATAAACCTATAAGTTGTAAAAGAGGCACTATTTCCTCCATATAATATATCTATATCTCGTTGAGATATTGTATTAGAGCCCGGTTTTAAAGTAATGGGCTGTCCGTTAATCTTCCCAATTAAATCAAGCCGCTCTATGCCAGCCTCCGAAGCAGGTGTGTTTTCAAATACATATCTTATAAGTGCAAAAATATTATCACCTATTTTATAAAATCCACCAATTGAATACCCAAAAGATTTTGGCTCACCTGCAAAATCTGCAATTAGCCCTTCAGCATCATCTGTTAGCCACGACCAACTGTTGTCTGTATCTGTCTTATAAAGCAAGCTTTTGAAATATTTTTGAGGATCTGCATCATTCACAGTTGGTTTTTTATCCAACATATTATCGCTCCACAAATAATACAACGACAGTCCATCATACACAAACTGAGATACCAACGGAATATCTTCAGTTGGTTTTGGCAGGTCGTTCTTGTCGGAACAAGAGTTAGCTACTAATGATAGTGCTAATATAAGTAGTAGTAAATGCAGCTTTTTCATAATTCTAAAGAGTTTAAATCATATAGTATATTAGAAAAAAATATTAGCAGAAAGTTTAATGTAGGTATGATAAATATCAATAAATTAATTCACCTTTTCCTTGTCTAATAATTACAGGAAGATCACCAGTACAGTCTACTACAGTTGAGGGTTCTATTCCACCATCTCCACCATCAACAACAATCTCTGCAACATTTCCCCATTTTTCGTGAATAAGTTCGGGGTTTGTTCTATACCCAATATCTTCATCTTCGTCGCCTTTTACAGATGTTGTCATTATAGGGTTGCCCAGTTGAGTCACCAGTTCTCTTATTATATTATTATCCGGAACACGTATACCTACAGTTTTCTTCTTTTTATAAATTCTTGGTAGGGTAGAGGTCGTGTTTAGAATAAAAGTGAAAGGACCTGGTAGATTTTTGCGCATTAGTTTAAATGTTGCTGTATTTATTCTTGCATATTCGCTAATATCGCTCAAATCGTAACAAATAATAGAGAGGTTATTTCTATCAGGATTAATGCCTTTCAAGGCACATATTTTTTCTACTGCACGCACATTCATAGCATCGCATCCAAATGCATAGAGGGTGTCGGTGGGATAGATAACTATGCCACCATTGCGCAGCACTTCAATTACTTTGTCAATTTCGCGCTGGTTGGGACTATCTTCGTACAATTTTACTAACATGCTACAAATATAGATTAAAAAGCTTGTTAGTACAATTATTTAGAAGATATTATAGATAAGTGGTTAGCAGAGAGATGGAGTAAGCACCAATTTATTGCATTATCTAGCTTGACCACTCCTCGAATGTGTCGAATGCATTAAAGTCTATTTTTGTTTCTAATTGTGAATTGTTGTTTAATCTGCACACTGTCTATTTGGTAATTTATGAACATATCTTTTCAAAGCATTTTGTATGCATACAAAATGACTGAAACAGTTGAAACTTGAATCTACCACGGTAGATGAGGTTAGAAAAGTATTATTTTTGTTTCGTTGTCCAAATTTGTGGCATTCATCCCATAAAATTCTGATTTTAGATATATAATCCTCTCTTCGACAGTCTTTTTTTCAATTTTGCACTGTTCTTTATTTTTTCATGGCTTTTTTCTCTCTTGTTTTTTAGGAAAAACACCGTTTTAGCACTTCAAAGCATTTCTACGGTGGTAGATTCAATTTTCAAGCTGTGAAATTTCAATCTACTGCGGTAGATTTGATTTTCAGGAGATGAACGCCCAATCTACGACGGCAGATTTGATTTCCAGTTTTTTTATGCTGTATCTGCGAATGAATTATAAAAAACAGAGGGCTATTGTTGACAAATTGATAGTTTTGCAAAAAGTGAAAGCGGTGTGAGTGTGAGATATAACAGCTTGTAAGAAAGGTAAACAGACTTTGTTCAAGAAGTTTTAAGGGTGGGATTGGTTTCAAAACTGCTAAATAGGCTACGAATGTAGTCTGTAAAAGTCTCTTTATTAGTAATATTTAACAAGGACTTTATTGTAATTTTTTTCATCACATACACTTGCGCCAATTTGAAATTGCAATCTCGCATAAATAAACTTGTTTTAGGCAAATGCAGATACAAATGAGAAAACTCGCACCAGGGGAGGGTTAAAGTTAAAAAAGATAATGTTGTTGCAGATTCGATAGTAATTTATCTATTGTAGAAATGGATACAAAAAAAGCACCCATCTTGCGAAAGGTGCTTTAATTAATCCTTACTTATCAGCCTATAGGCAAGGATATTTTTAAAATCGTACTCGGAGCGGGACTTGAACCCGCACAGCCTATAATGGCCACAAGAGTTTAAGTCTTGCGTGTCTACCAATTCCACCATCCGAGCAGACCTAGAGCGAAAGACGGGATTCGAACCCGCGACCCTAACCTTGGCAAGGTTATGCTCTACCAACTGAGCTACTTTCGCATTAATTCAATAAAAATTCAAATACTGCATTGTTATTTTTTAGAAATAGTCTTTTACTTTTCTCTGTATAAAGAATGCATTGTGTAATTGAATTTATTAAACTCTCTTGTTTAATTTTTTTTGCAACTTAATCAGACTGTCTCTCTGCAAACCATGTGCTTAAATGACAGCCCTATTATTTTGCGACTGCAAATGTAAGCATGTTTTTAATAAAAGACAAAGAAAAGAGAGGGAAAGATTTATTTTTATGAATAAACATGTTTTAATAGCACTTTTCCTCAATTTTTACACCTAATGAGATAGAAAGTAGCTCCATAAATGCTAAAGCACAGCACCACCTAATATTAAATTGATGCGTTTTAATTCGTCATCATTAAAGTTTAGGTTGTCCAATGCCTGCAAATTATCTTGCAATTGCTCAATTGTACGAGTGCCCACAATGAGCGATGTTACCACGTTTAAGCGTAAAGCCCAAGCTAGTGCCATTTGTGCCAACGACTGATTGCGCTCTTCAGCAATGAGGTTTAGTTGTCGCACTATGGATACAACCTTTTGTGTAATCTGTTCTCTTTTTAAAAAACCATCAGGATTGGCTGCTCTAGAATCAGCTGGAATGCCGTTTAGGTATTTATCAGACAATATACCTTGAGCAAGTGGCGAAAATCCAATAAATCCGCTTCCTTCCTTTTCAACTACATCAAACACACCCTCTTCAGGATTGCGATGCATCATATTGTATTTGTCTTGAAATATTAAGCAGGGCACTTGTTGTTGGCGCAAATATGCCATAGCTTGTCTAGCCTCGGCAGGTGGATATTTAGAAATGCCTATATACAGAGCTTTACCTTGTTTCACAATATCTACCAATGCTTGCATAGTTTCTTCTATCGGTGTTACACCATCATAGCGGTGCGAATAGAATATATCGAAATACTCCAAGCCTGTTCGTTTTAAACTCTGATTGATGCTCGCCATCAGGTTCTTTCTCGATGATCCATCGCCGTAAGGACCAGTCCACATCAAATGACCTGCTTTTGACGATATTATCATCTCATCTCGATGTGCCATCAAACCATCTTTTAAAATCTTGCCAAAGTTTGTTTCAGCCGCTCCAGGAGGAGGTCCATAGTTATTAGCCAAATCGAAGTGAGTGATTCCTTTTTCAAAAGCAAACTGAATCATCTTTTTAGCCTCATTATAATTATCGTTCAATCCAAAATTGTGCCACAAGCCCAATGATAGTTTAGGCAGTTGCAATCCGCTAAGTCCACAGTAAGAGTATTTCATAGCCTTTGTTTTATAATGTTGATTTTAATATTGAGGTATTCTTGTTATTTAATCAAAGCTACTCTATTTTAGCTTTCTATCCATATCTTCATCATCAAGCACCGTTAAAATCTTTTTCCCATCGGGTGTAAAGTTTGGTGTAGGACAAGCAAATAATCGGTTCACAATATCTGTAATCTCTTCTACAGATAAAGGTTTTCCATAGTTTATAGCAACCGATCTTGCAAAGGAAAGTGCCAGTTTTTCTTGAATTTCAGATTTTACATCCAATCCTGTTTCAATTATATTTGCTAGCATTGTTTTTATGAGTCGTGCCACATCGGGGTTTTCTATTTCAGACGGAACGCCTTGAATAGCATAAGTATTATTGCCCAAATTGCTTATTTCGAAACCTAGCGACTCCAAATCTTCTTTAATGCTTGGAATAATGGCAGCTTCAGAAGCGCTTAACTCTATCATTTCTGGAAAAAGGACACGTTGTGAAATTCCTTTTTTCTGTACAATACTTTCAAGATATTTATCGAAGAGGATACGAATATGAGCTCTGCGCTGGTCAATAATCATCAAACCCGACTTTACAGAGGTAAAAATATACTTTTGTTTGTACTGATAATAATCAGGAAAAGCATCAGAATGCATTTCAGGCAGATTGCTCTCTAGCTCCTTCGTAAAATTGAGCGGAGATGTTTCTCTGTTTTCATCTTCATTGTCGGCAGCAATATCTACATCTTTTTCAAAATCTTTATAAAGCTCTTCCCAGTTCATTCTTGGAGGAGGTGTATAAGCACGCTGTTTAAATGGGTTGTAATTTGGATCTACGTTTACTTGTGGTGAGCGTATTTGTCTCTCTTTATCGAACACAGGAATGGGTATAGAGCCCTCTGTATCGAAATCTATACTGGGCACTGCATTAAACTTACCAAGCGACTCTTTGATGCTCACCATTAATATTTGCCAAATTGCTTGTTCGTTTTCAAATTTTATCTCAGTTTTGGTTGGGTGTATGTTTACGTCAATAGTGTCGGGGTCGACCTGTATGTATATAAAATAATTGGGTCTTTCGGTTGGCTGTATCAAATTTTCGAAAGCAACCGTAATGGCTTTATGAAAATAGGGATGGCGCATATATCTGCCATTTGCAAAGAAAAATTGATTGGAGCCACGCTTTCTAGCAAATTCGGGCTTGGTGATGTAGCCAAATATTTTCACCAAAGTAGTGTCGATATTTATTTCAAGAAGCTGTTGGTCTATTTTTTTCCCAATTAGTTGGGTTATTCGCTGACGCAATCCTGTTGCAGGTAGTTGTAGAAGAGTTACACCATCATCGATAAGTGTAAACTCGATATCGGGATGAGCTAGAGCAACCCTCTCTATCTCTACAAGTATGTTGCGACGCTCTGTTTCGTTTCTCTTTAGAAATTTGCGCCTAGCAGGTACATTAAAGAATAGGTTCTTTACTGTTATGCAAGTGCCTTCTGGAGCCGATGTTGGTTCTTGCGATTCAACCCTCGACCCTGCTATTTTTATAAGTGTTCCAACCTCTCTGTCACTAGTTCTAGTTTTAATCTCTACTTGTGCTATTGCCGATATAGATGGTAGTGCCTCGCCTCTAAAGCCCATTGTAGTGAGGGCAAAAAGGTCGCCGGCTTCTTGTATTTTTGATGTAGCATGACGTTCAAAAGCCATTCTAGCATCTGTTTCAGACATACCTTTTCCATTGTCTATTACTTGAATGATGGTTCGCCCCGCATCTTTTATCACTATTTGTATGTGCGTTGCTTCAGCATCAATTGCGTTTTCTACCAATTCTTTCACCACAGATGCAGGACGTTGTATAACCTCGCCGGCAGCAATTTGGTTGGCTATAGAGTCTGGTAATAGGTGGATTATATCTGACATGTTGTAAGAATCAGTTTTTTAAAGAGTTCTACATCAACTATTTGTTGAAGTAAATGGAATCATTTATGAAAAACGCTAATTTTAAGTGTGTTGAGTTTATAATTCTCTTGGCAACTATTGAGTTATTTGAAATACATAAAGTAGGCAATAACAATAAGCACAACAAGAAATATAATTAGTTTTGTATTGCGCATTGTGTTCGATTTAGGATTGTCGTCTTCCTTACTTACTTTGCGTCTTACATGTTCGGTGTTTCTAATAAACTCTCCTTTTATAGTTGGTTTAAATTCGGTGTCTTCTATTGCACCCAACTCTTTCTTTACTTTCAGCACCCGTTCGTTAAACTCATCTTTATCAGGATTATAAAGTATGGGCTTGTAGTTGAATTTACGGGGTTTTTTATTATTGTAGAAAAAAAACATAATCGTCTATTTTTGAGTGTTGGTTTAGTACAAATATAAGAAAAAATCAGCACATTATTTAATCTCGTATAAATTGACGAGGAGTTACTCGCTTTTCAGTTGGATCTTTTTTGGGTCTTCTAAAAATGTCCATTTTATTTAGGGGCCTCACATTATCATACCAAATAAAGTCTTTTAGCTTTTTATCTTCAGGCTTTAGTATGCTTAAAGGATTCATTTCAGCAGTGGTGGACGACCAAAGTTTTAGTTTCTGCAATTCGTTTTTTTCTATATCCATCGATAGGTATGCACTTTGGGTCTTATTCAGTCCAATAATTGTACCATCATCTTCTTCTAAATAGTAGAGCGATTCGGCATCACCCTCTACAAGTATATAGCGCAGCTCACCATCTTTAAAATGGGCATTCATATTGCGGCCTTTTAGTTGATTGTATTGGTCATCTTTTTGACGGTCTTGTATGCTGTAAGCATAGTTTTTTACGTGTACTTTGTCTATGGTAGAGTCGTTGAGGTAGATGTTCATCTCTTCGCCAATTATTTGATTGTTCTCGTGCCATAGTATTGGCTCTATATACATATATAGTATGGAGTCTTTTGAGAGATATTCCATAGAGTCGCATACCCCTTGCACATCGTTTCTAAAAAAACGCACATTGTGAAATGCTTTTACTTCTCTATATATCGAGTCGGTAAGCATTGTTAGTGTATCGCCATGAAGAAACAGACTATCTTTTTGTGAATATTCTATTGCAAAAGCCGAGTCTGTAGCTAGCGCAAACTCTGTTTTCTCGTTATAGTAGCCATAGTTGCCTTGCAGTATTACTTTCATTGCTGTATCCTGTAGGTGCATATTTCCATGAACAGTGCCTAAACCATTTGTTCGGTTGTAGTAGATGGTATCTCCAGTGAGTGTCTTGTCTCCGTTGGAGCTAAAAACTGTAGATCGATCTAGCAGTTGAGAGTCGTCGGTAATGGTATTATACCATCCACGTGTTGTGTGAATATAGCCACTATCAGAAACAATGCTAGAGGGACCCAATATATCTACAATTTTGCTACTAGTATTATACTTTAGGGTATCTGCAAATATGGTGTATTGTTTATTTACGAGTTTCACACTATCACTAAACAGAGCTTCATAATTTTCAGGATTGTATTGCCCCCAAAACGAAGTGAGCTCGTTTTCTTCATCTACAAGCATTCCACCATCGAAGTAGTATCCCAAATTGTTCATTCTATCGTAGTTCAAACTATCTGTATAAAGAGTAGCTTGGTTATCCTCCATTTTTACATTATTTCTAAGCTTTGCAAGTTTTATATCACCCTCATAATCAAGATAGTCGCCATAAACAAAAATTGTATCGCCTTGATTTATTATTACGTTGCTAAATGCTTCAAACCTATTTGCTTCCTCGTATAAGTAGGCGCTATCGCAATACATAAAAGCTCCTTCGTGATAAAAAACCACATCATTTAGAAATACTTGAGCTTCTGTTGTGGGTCTTTTAACAAGTTCTCCAGCGTTTCTCATCTCTATTATTTTGGGTTCAGCGGGAGGTTGTTGAGCTTTTACTCCTAGAATAAAGACAAAGAGCACACTAAAAAGGAGTGCACTCTCTATCGAAAAAAGTATATGTTGTTTTTTTTCTCTCATTTTGTCAAAAAATCGACATGCTTTATAAAAATAGCTGTTTATCTAATCCACCCTTCGTATCTAAATTCGCAATTACGCCAATTTTCATCAATTCTTACGTAAGTAGTCTTTATCTTGTTTTTGAGCCACTTGTCCAATAATTCTTGTCTTTTTTTATTCTCAGCCATCATCTTTATTGTTTGATAGTCGCTGTTCATATCGGCTTTGTGTCCCTCAATTCTTTTTGACAGTTTCACAATAGCCGCAACTTGTTTGTCTTTAGAGTTTCGCATGATAAAGGGTTTGGATATTTCTCCTTGTTTCATCTCACCCACTTGGCGAGCAATATCTTGATTTAGCTCATTCATCTCAAATCGTGGAGTGCCAGCATAATTACTTTCTCGGTTCATGTTTACCATAATTCCCTTATTGTTGCGTGTATCTTTATCTGCCGAAATAAATGTGGCAGCTTCATCAAAGCTAATTTCATCATTTACCAATGCTGTTTGAATAGAGTCGAGGCGAGCTATAGCATTATCAAGTTCCTCTTGTGGAACTTTGGGTTTCAACAGAATGTGGCGAAAGTTTCCTTGGTCGCCTCTGCGTTCTATCAATTGAATTATATGATATCCAAACTCTGTTTCTACAATATTAGACACTTTCGAAGGGTCGTTTAGTGTGAAGGCAACATTAGCAAACTCTGTTGCTAATGAGGCTCTCCCCATAAATCCAAGTTCACCTCCTTTTACAGCCGAGCCATCTTCGGAGTGAATGAGAGCCAAGGTCGAAAATTCTGATTCACCAGAGTTGATTCGCTCTGTAAAATCTCTCAATTTAGCTTTTACAGCATCAATTTCACTAAGAGGTATTTTGGGTTCTAATGTTATAATTTGCACCTCCACAGCTGTGGGAATAAATGGTAAACTATCTTGGGGAATAGAAGAGTAGAAGTTTCTAATTTCGGATGGTGCAAGCACAATATCTCCAATTAGTTTATTTTGAACACCTTGCACTAATTCTCCTTCAACTATCTGCTTGCGTATATCGTCACGAATAGAGCGTATATTCTTACCATAATACTCTTCGAGTTTCTCTGCAGAGCCTGCACGGTCTATTGTTTCATTTAGCCAATACTCTACCATTCGATTTACATTCACATCCGATACTTGTATACTGTCTAGTTTTGCTTGGTGAAGAAAGAGTTTGTTTACAGCCAATTGTTCAGGAATAAAGCAGTAGGGGTCTCCTTCAATTCGAGTGTTATTCAAAAGCATTTCGCGGCGTGCTTCTTCTACCTCCGATTTATAAATAGCTTCATCACCCACTACCCACACAATCTCTTCAACAACATTGTTTTGCGATATTATATGCTGACATCCAATGAGAGCAAGAAATAAAATAAAAACTTTCGTAGAAAACTTCATAGTACGTTTTATGTTTAAAAAATAATCAACGTAAAAGTAACTATAATCGTATAGTAGCCAATCAAGTTCGCTGTTAAAAGTAGTTATAAACCCTTTGAAACAGCGAATCCTCTATTTTAATGGTGTTTATAACAAAGTAGAGACACTTAAATTAAGTGTCTCTACTATATTTTATGTGGGTTTTAGCCCAAGGAGTGTTTGTAAGAAAACCACTCAAATATTTATGAAATAAAACTAAATGCTCATTTTAAATCCTGCAAAGAAGCTCCGTGGTGCACTTGGTCCATAAATGTAAGCCGATGCACGTCCAGCACCTGTATCAAAGTCATCTTGGTATGCATTAAATATATTTTGAACACCCGCATTCAATTCAAGCTGAATATTTCTGAAGATATCAATTGTGTAAGATAGTTTTGTGTTCAATTCGAAAAATATTGGCGATTCTTCTGTGATATTTACCTTCGAAAACTTGTCTACACCTTCAACTCCTTCTCCTGCTTCGTGAGGAACTAGCATACTTCCTGTATAATTTCCTGACAGTGATGCCGAGAATTTCTTCACGGGTGTAAATGTTGCTACAAAGTATGCATAACTGTTGGGGGTGCGCATCATCTCTCTGGTTGCTTCTACTTGGTCAAGCTCTTTCTCTTCCTCGTTTTCAGGTTCCCACCATTTTCTTGCAGAAGAGTAAAGGCTTCTTTGGAATGTTGCTCCTGCTTGTAAGCTTAGCCATGATGCAAAATCTACGCGCCCTTCTAAGTTTACGCCATAAACTTCTGCGCCATCTATAGCATTTTCAACCGTAATCTCATTTCCTTTTCTCACGTTCACAAATGGATTTTCCAAATGTGTATAAAACCCTTCAATCAAAAGATTGAGTTTAACTCCATTAACTTCATGATACATGTCTATTGATCCACTAAGGCTTTGGGACTGTTCTGCGTCTAAATCATCCGAAAGAAGTCTTACTATCTGTTCACCTCCAGCGATATCTACATGTAAATCTTCGTCGTATAGCTGTGGGGCTCTAAATCCCTCGCTATAGCTAACTCTGAGGTTTATTTTGTCGTTAGGATTAAATCTGATATTGGCACGCGGACTAAAGATGGGGTTGTCCACCAAGCTGTTTTTGTCCAGTCGTCCTCCAATAAGGAAGCTCCAATTACTGTTTACCCACTCATTTTGAGCAAAAGCTGTGGCTGTTTTAGCTCTCTGTTTTATAGATTTTGTTCTATATCCACTCACATCGTCTAGTTCATTGCCAAGGTACTCTAAGCCTCCTGTCAAGCTAGCAGGCATAAACCAAAGTTTGTCAAACTTATAGCTGTATTGCCCTCCTATTTGGTAGGTGTGGTCTGTTGTTCGACCATAAGACATAAGTCTAGTGTTGTGGTTATCTATTTGTTTGTTCACGTCATCTATCTCTTCCTGACTCATTCCTGGCTTTACTTCAGGTAAATCGTCTTTTGCTGGGTCTCCTCCTCCATAATAGCTTTTTCTGTTAATATATTGAGTAGAAGCATATAAACTAAATTTGTTTTTTCCGTTGGCAGATGATCGATCAAACTTTAATCCTCCACCATTTATGTTGTGTTCGGTTTGCTCTGTTATGTATGCCTCGTGAGCAGGACGATTCAATTGGTCGCCACCTCTTCGAAACTCGTGCATGTTATGGTACTCAAGCGTTATTCTTGAATAGTCGCCAGTTTTTAAGAACGATCTAAAACCTAAAGAACGATTAGTGAGGGTTGCCAATTCTGTAAACCCGTCTCCGTCATGGTCGTATCCATCTCTATCACGGTGTTGGCCATACACCATCATCCCTGCATTTCTTTTTTCACCAATCATAGAAGCATTAAACGAGGTGTTGTTTTCGAATGCTCCAGATGAGTTGAAGTTGGAAACTGTATGTGAAAACTCAGCAGAGTTGCGCAAAGGCTCTTTTGTAATAATGTTGATACTTCCACCAATGGCAGAAGAACCCATAAGAGCAGAGCCTCCTCCACGTATAACCTCTACTTTTTCTATCATATTGGCGGGTATTTGTTCAAGCCCATATACACCACCCAGCGATCCAATGATTGGGCGTGAATCTATTAAAATCTGCGAGTAGGGACCATCTAGTCCATTGATTCTTACTTGTGGAAACCCACAATTCTGACAGTTGTTCTCAACACGTAGTCCAGGTTGAAACTTCAACCCGTCTGATAGTGTGTTTGAGTTGGTTGCATCGAAAGTCTTCATGTCGAGCACGCTTACAAGCGAAGGTGATAATCGGCGAATATTGCCATTTCTGTCAGCAGAAATCACTACATCTTCAAAGTATATGGTACTTTCCTCCAAGTCGAAGTTTAGCTCTTGTGTTTCTCCTTTTTCTATATTGATTGTTTGCTGGATGGTTTTATAGCCCATCATTTTTATTTCTACCGTGTGTTCTCCTAGTGGAAGATTTTTCAGATAGTAGTGTCCCGTTTCATCTGTGGCTGTACCTATTGTAGTACCTTTTATTTGAAAGGTTACATAAGGAAGATGTTCTTTAGTAGCTTTGTCTAAAATATGCCCAAATACATTTGCATCAGTACCTTTGGGCTCTTCTGCAAAAGAGTGTTTTGCTGTAAGGCATAGTAATGCCAATAGTATATATTTAAATTTCATTATTTGTATGTGAAGTATTGTATTGAATGTAAAATTATGAGTAAAGAATATCCATTAAGCATAGCTTTAAAAGAGTTTTGTCACTTAAACTTTAATAAAGTGACAATCTACTTTATGCACTAAAACTTTATAAGGGGGGGATAAAACATGTAAATTCTAATTATTGAACTTACACTATACATTCATTAAATGGAGGGGCGCGTAGAAGATTACTATTAACCTTTTGTGCTATAAGGGCAGTCTCTTGGTAAGCGTAGTTGTGACCAACTAAATATTGAAGAGGACTATTAATCTCGATATAAGGGATAATTGCAGTAGTTGAGTAACCATGAGTATGTAACTCAATAGCAATAATCTCCTTTGAAATATGCTCGTGCGATGTAGTTTCACTTTTATCGAATGGATGGGAGTGAACTACAAAAGAGCTATCTTCTATATGGCTATGGATAAATAGCGTTTTGCCGTTTATAAAAGTTATAAACAGTAGCGGCAAAAACCATTTCAGAGATTGTGTAAAAATCTTTTTTCTCATAGCTTATTACAAAAGTATATCTTTTTTGTACAATTGCAATGATAGTCGCAAGTAATTAGGATGGTAATCCTTTAAACATTGTTATTTAAAGGCATTATCAAAGATATAACCAAAATAATGATAGAAAACTATAAAGTCTCTTAGTTGCTTCAATTAATTGGCTGATGTACTGAAGAGTCTCAAAAAATCACTATTTTTGTTGTAGCAAAAAAAGATTGAAAATTATAACTAAAATAACCTACTCAATAAAATTAGTAAGAATCTGTAAGAGAAAGAAATGGATACTCAAGCAATAATAGAAAAATACTATACTAAAGGAACTAAACTTTATAACATTTATATGTCGCATGTAACGGATGTGACAAATAGAGCACTATCAATTGCACACAAACATCCTGAATTGGCAATAGATATTAAGTTTCTTGAAGAGGCTTCTATGTTGCACGATATTGGGATTTTTATGACAAGTGCGCCACATATCTATTGCAGGGGCGAGTACCCATATATCTGTCACGGTTATTTGGGCAATGATTTGCTCCAGCGTGAAGGATTTCCCAAACATGGACTTGTTTGTGAAAGACATACAGGAACAGGCTTGAGTTTGAAAACTATACTTAAACGTAAACTCCCCATTCCTCACCGCGATATGAGACCTCAATCTATGGAGGAAAAAATAATCTGTTTTGCAGATAAATTCTATTCAAAGTCGAAACTGGGGAAAGAGAAATCTGTAAAAAAAATTAGGAGACGTCTTCGTAAACATGGCAAACATCAAGTGAAGCAGTTTGACGAATGGTGTGAAATGTTTTTGTAGCAAAATAATTATTGTAAAACCCTCCTCTTTGGCAAAGAATTTGCAGTAGACATATAAGGTTATCAATGATATGATATAAGTAGAGGTAAATTGGTTTGCCTCAATATTATGTAAACGGTGCTATGCAACAAGTTTGCATGGATTAAATATATAATTATGAAACAAAATAATAAGAATAAAAACTACTCTGAGGAGTTCCCAAAAGAGGACAACTTGACACAAGAACAAGAAAACTTGGATAAAGAGACTGTCTTAAACGACAATTTGTCAGATAAAGAGGAATATTTGTCTGACGAAGAAGGAAAGGACGAAGAGAAGACTTTACAAGAAAAGTATGATGAGCTAAATGATAGTTATCTGCGTCTTCACGCCGAATATGATAATTACCGAAAGCGTACTTTGAAAGAGAAAATGGAAATTATTAAAACTGGTGGGGAGAAAGTGCTCACCGAGATGATTCCATTGATAGATGATTTTGAGCGAGCGCTTGAAACTGTTCAAAATGCTGAGGATAAAAAAGCAATTGTTGAGGGATTGGAATTAATCTATTCTAAGTTTATTAGCTTTATCAATCGTCATGGTGTAAAAGAGATGGAAGCTATAGGCGAACCATTTGATGCAGACAAGTTTGAGGCTATTACAACTATTCCTGTTGAAGATAAATCGCAAAAGGATATGGTGGTAGATTGCGTTCAAAAAGGCTATATACTACACGAGAAAGTAATTCGTTTCCCAAAAGTAATTGTAGGTAAATAAGATGTCAAACAAAAGAGATTATTACGAAGTTTTAGGGATTGCCAAAAGTGCATCTGCAGAAGAGATAAAGAAAGCATACCGACAAAAAGCTATTAAATATCATCCTGACAGAAACCCTGGTGATGATGAGGCAGAAGATAAATTTAAAGAAGCTGCCGAGGCTTACGAGGTTTTGAGAGATGACAATAAGCGTGCTAGATATGACCAGTTTGGACATGCAGGCATGAGCGGAGCTGCTGGTGGTGGCTTTGGTGGCGGTATGTCTATGGAAGATATCTTCTCTCAATTTGGAGATATCTTTGGTGGTTTCGGTGGCTTTGGTGGTTTCGGCGGTGGGGGTCGTGGTGGACGCAGAGTTAATCGAGGATCAGACCTGCGAGTGAGAGTAAAGCTTACTTTGAAAGAGATACTTAATGGTGTTGATAAAAAAATTAAAGTAAAAAAATACGTTGCATGTTCGCATTGCGAGGGTAATGGCTCGGAAAATGGCACATCGCACACTACTTGCGATACCTGTAAGGGTTCGGGCTCTGTTACACGTGTAACCAACACTATATTGGGGCAGATGCAAACATCAAGTACATGTCCTACATGTGATGGAGAGGGTAAAACAATAACTAAAAAATGTACACACTGTAGTGGTGAAGGTGTTATTCGTGACGATGAAATTATCACTATTCAAATTCCGGCTGGTGTAGCAGAGGGAATGCAACTCTCTATGACTGGTAAAGGAAACGCTGCAAGACGTGGTGGAGTAAGTGGTGATCTTTTGATTATGGTAGAAGAGGAGGAACATCCAGACTTGATAAGAGATGAGAATGACTTAATTTACAATCTGTTTTTAAGTTTCCCAACTGCAGCTCTTGGTGGTTCGGTGAGGGTGCCTACTGTTGAAGGTGAAGCTAAAATGACCATAGAGCCAGGCACTCAGCCAGGCAAAGTGTTGCGTTTGCGCAACAAGGGTCTTCCATCGGTACACGGATATGGTACAGGCGATTTATTGATAAACGTAAATGTATATGTACCCGAAAAGCTTACAGCTAAAGAGACTAAAATAATGAAAGAGTGGGAAAAGTCAACTAGCTTTGAACCATCAAAATCAGCAAAGAATACAGTGTTTAGTAAATTTAGAAAAATGTTTAAGTAGAGGTTTTCTCAATAAATCTTTAAAGTAGATATGTTTAATTAGGTGAGGCTTACAATAGCCTTCAATTGACGCAGAGAGGATTTCCTTTCTGCGTTTTTTTGACCCCATTTTGGCACCTCATTAAAACATTATATGCTATACTCTTGTTTTACATATAGTTTCATAAGAGCTCTATACCTTACAAAGCTCTTGCTTTTTTTAAATTGCAAGAACAAACATTTTACACTAAACAAATGAAGATATTAATACACCATATTTACGAGTACAATAAAGGATTGAGAAACCTTGTTCTTTACACTATGAGCACCACAGAGAAAGCAAGGGTAAAAGAGTTGCTAGATAATAGAAGAATTAGTTATTGTTTTTCGAAAGTTACTTCCGATAGAATTAATCTCTTCTTTGGCGATGAAGTTTGTATAAAAATCATCAAATCATTTGGGGGTAAACCTCTTTCAGACTATACAGATGAGGAGGATTTTATGCTTGGCACTATGCTCGGATACGACCGTATACTACAGTGTGAGCGATATATCAAAAGGAAGAAACTATAGAAATTTATACCAGCAGTTTGCTTTTAATTTGTGCTACACCCTTGCCTCTATTAAATCTCTAATATTGGTAGTGTAGGCGGGTGATAGATACTCTTGCTTCATTTTGAAACTCTTTTTGTCCATCCCTGCTAGGCGTACTACATTAGACTTAGAGGTGTCGTTTATCTTATCTATCACATACATCAACTCCTTGTGTTGGGGGTTTGAGTTGAAAAACAACGAAGGTTGATGACAATTGGCATCAACAAAGTGCGAAAGTGTTACTCCTGCTTTTTTATAGTGTAAATTATTTTTAAATATATGCTTTAGCCCCATTACTGCAAAGGCAACCAGCTCTAATGTAGAGCAAGTAGAGAAGGGAAGTTTTAATTGAATAGATTTGTAATAGTAGGTTTCGGTTTCTTTAAATCTATTGGTCTCTACAAAAAGGGTCAATCTGTTGCAAAGCGATTGTTGCTCGCGTAGTTTTTGTGCAGAGAGTGTAGTAAATGACACAATTCGCTCTTTCACCTCTTCAAATGTGTTGTAATCTCTATCGAAGGAGCGAGTAGTAGATATGCTTTGCTTCTTTTCCACGGCTTCCATGTCAATAGTGGCAATGCCTTTAAGGTCTCTTTGTAGTCGAAGCCCAACAACTGTCATCTCTTTCAATACCCAGCTTTCAGGCATCTCAGTAAATTGAATTGCATTTTTTATTCCTTTGGCATACAGCTTTTTTGCACTTTGTCTACCAATTCCCCACACATCTTCTATTGACAACCATTTGAGAGCTTTTATCCGCTTCTCTTCACTATCTATTACATAAGAACCTTTGGTTGTTTCAGGAAATTTCTTCGCTATTCGGTTTGCCACTTTTGCCAACGATTTGGTGGGAGCAGTGCCTACACTAATGGGGAGTCCTGTCCATTTAAATACTTTTTCTTTCATTGCCACTCCATATTGGTGGAGACCTATATTCATCTCTTGTAGCGATAGGAAACATTCGTCGATAGAGTATATCTCGGCAATAGGGCTGTAGGTGCTTAGTATATTCATCACCCTGCGACTCATATCGCCGTAGAGATGAAAGTTGGCAGAAAACACCTTTATATCATGTGTGCGAAACAAGCTTTCATACTGATATGCAGGAGCTCCCATAGGAATGCCCAGTTTTTTGGCTTCGTTGCTTCGTGCTATCACGCATCCATCGTTGTTGCTTAACACTACAATAGGTTTGCCATTGAGCGATGGGTTGAAAACCCGCTCACACGAAGCGTAAAAGTTATTGCAATCTATCAGTGAGTACATCGTTTGTTAGTGTTTTTTGATGGAGTGGGTAACAATGCCCCACACAATCACATCTTTTTGGTTGTCTACCTCAATAATTGGAAACTCGCTGTTGGAGGGAGTTAAGAAACATTTACCATCCTCAATCTTCAATCTTTTTAGTGTAAACTCATTGTTTACATAGCAAAGAGCAATTTTATTGTTGGTCCACTCCATGCTACGGTCTATCACCAAGAGGTCGTCTTTCATAAAGTCGCCCATCATCGATTGTCCACGAACGCGAGCATAGAATGTAGCATCGGGGTGTTTTACAATCAGCTTGTTGAGGTCGATGCTTTCATATACAAAATCATCGGCAGGAGAGGGAATCCCTGCGATAACGCCTCCTACAAAAGGGAGGTTCATTGTCGATGTGTCGGCTGTGAATATCTCTAAATTTTCTGACTTATAAATTGATTTCATAGATACAAATATAATAAATTTGTTTGTTATATACCTCTATCACTGGTCTCTTTCTAACTCTCTTTTCTTTGCCAATTAAGCTTACAGATGTGTGGTTTTAAAACAAAACGAACCAATCTGTTAGAAACAGATTGGTTCGTAGAGCCTAAAAGTTATTTAATTATGAGTTTATTATAACAAAGGTGCTTAATATTTTCCAGCTCCCCTTATTCTCTTATCTATATATTTAGAGTTGATAATGCGAAGTGTGCCCATATAGTCCAATCTAAATTTTATAACATCACCCACTTTATAACCTTTCTCATTGTCACCCAAATCAATAACTATTACATCAGAGCTTGCACCAGCAATTGTGATATCTTTATCTACAAACTCTAGATGCTTTATATCTACATCTAGCAAGCCAATATCGATAATGGCTCTAATGGTTGTTTGTCCAATATCCTCTTCATCAAATGTATAGGTGTCGCCTTCCAAATTGGTGCCCATTTCTCCATCTGGCACAATAGGCTTTTCTATCAACTCAATTATCTCTGAGTACAACATAAATATATTGTTGCTCATCTCCTCAATAACCGCATCGTTATATGGTTCTGTACCTAAAAATAGTGTCTCGCCTACTCTAAAGTGGTTGATTCCTTCAGGCAGTAGGTTTTGGAATATAAGCGGAATGGTAACAGATGAACCACCCGATACTAACGGGATTTTCTTGTTGAATTTAGCTTCTAGTATCTGTTGATACAAACTCAAATGTAGCAGTTTGTCTCTGTTGGGTAGCACTCCATATAGGCAGCTAAGATTTGCACCCACCCCTATCACTTCAATGTTTTTTTGCTCGAAAACGCTTTCGTAAAAATCAACAAAATCCTCACCCATCACACCCTCGCGTAGTTCGCCTAGTTCGAGCATTATAATTATTTTGTGGGTTTTGTTTTGTCTCTGAGCCTCTTTCGAAAGCATTTTTATTGTCTCCAGCTCTGTGTTTAAGCTGATGTCGGCATACCTCACAACGCTTGCAATAGCACGTTTGGCAGGAGGCTTTATATAGATTGTTTCTATATCGGGTCTTATAGATTTTATAATCTTCAAGTTGGTTACACGTGAATCGCATACTTGGTCAATACCAAGTTTCAACAATTCTGTCAGGAACATTTTGTTGCCACTGAGCACTTTGGTCACAATAGACCACTTGATATTGTTTTCCGCAAAAAGATTATCAAGGAATTCAAAATTTAATTTTAGTTTCTCTGTATCAAATGTTACGTAAGCCATTACTTCTTTTTATTAAATCTCATTTCTAAATACTTGTTGCTGAAGCCCAACTTTTCGTACAGATGCTTTGCAGGATTATCCGGTTCGACATGGAGTGCAATGTTTCCTTCTGCAATTTCAATAGCTTCTTTTACTAGCTTTTTCCCTAACCCTTTTCCTCTATGCTGGCGATGTGTGGCAATATAAACCAATATGTTTTCGGGTATATAATCTTTCATCCCGGTTTGATTAATTACTACTGCACCTACAATTTGGTTGTCTAAGTGTGCAACCAATATAAATCCACCAAATGAGTGCCCCTCTTGTAGGGCATAGTCTATCGCTTTCTCTATATCCGACGCTGGATCGCCATACTCTTGAAGGTTTTCGAATAAAAATTTAATTATGTTCTTTTTTTCAGTTAAGGTTGGTTTGTTGACCGAATTAAAGACTTTTGTCTTAGACATAATAGTGTTTGTTTTTTAAGTTTTGATAAACGATTGTAATTATTGATATACATACAATTTTTTGTTGTTATATCTCAACAGAAACAACCTATAAAAGATTTGCTTTAGGCTTTTCTCTTCTACTGTTTTAATATTTTCTCTTAAAAATATGTTGTTGCATATAATCATCTAATTTAATATTCAGCAAAGCGAACAAAAGGGTTCGGTTGTTGCCAAAAACAGTGAAGTTGATTTAACTACTTCTTTCAGCATTTCTATCAGCTCCTACATATTAGAAGAATACTCTACCTATAATTTAACATGATAGAGCTGAAATTGTTTTAGGAATTTTAAATTTATAACCACCAAGAAACCATTTTATCTGTATTAAAACAGGATGAAGTTGAAGCCTATACTTAATAAGAGAAGTGTTAGGGGTAGGGTGGAGTAATTGGATGATACATTGTTTTTATTTAGATAAAAGTTGTTGTTTTAATTTACTTTGTTGGATATATGTTAAGAGCTCTGTTTTATCTCCTTCAATTTTCCTTCAGACTTTGCCACTATCATCGATACTGCAGCATCGCCAGTGAGGTTTACTACCGTTCGACACATATCTAATGGACGCTCGATAGCAAATATTAGAGCCAACCCAGCTTCGGGGATACCTGCTTGTGCCAATACAATTACCAGCATAACTGTGCCTGCACCAGGAATGGCGGCACTGCCAATAGAGGCAAGTGTAGCAGTGGCAATAATGCCCAATTGGGCAGCAAATGGGAGGTGTATGCCAAAAGCTTGTGCAATAAACACAGCAGCAACAGCCTGATACAAACTTGTGCCATCCATATTGATGGTGGCGCCAATGGGTAGCACAAAACTGGCAACACTTTTATGTACACCTAAATGATCCTCTACTCGTTCCATTGTTAGGGGCAGAGTAGCTGCGCTAGAACTTGTAGAAAAACCAAGCAATTGTGCAGGAACTATACCTTTGATAAAAAATCCTGGAGTTCGTTTTGTTATCAACCACACTGCCATGGTGTAGAGAGCTATCAAAATTGTTAATCCAAGCACCACACTAAAGGCATACATGCTTAGAGCAACAAATAAATCGTCGCTTGGTGCTTCTGTCACAAGTGCTGTGAGCAGTGCAAACACACCAAAGGGAGCAGCCATCATAATAATGTCTATCAGCTTCAAAATTACATAGTTGAAGCTATCAATAAACCTTTTTACTGGCTCTGCTTGCTTTTCAGGAATTAGAATCATACCAATGCCAAAGAAAATGGCAAAGAATATTACCTGTAGCATATTAGTATTGTTGGTGGCTGCATTAAAAATATTATCAGGCACAATATCTTCCAATGCTTGCAGTGGTCCCGAATCGCGCTGACGTTGTGCATCTGCCTGTTTTTGTGAAGCATCGCTTGCATAGCGGGTCACCAAGTCGGTTCGTGTCTCCTCGGCAATATGTTTTCCAGGAGCAATTGTATTTACAACTGTAAGCCCAACAGAAACTGCTATTACGGTGGTTAGTATGTATAGGGCTATTGTTTTAAAGCCTATAGATGAGAGTTGAGAAATATCTTTCAAATCGGATATTCCTTTTATAAGCGAACCCAGTATGAGAGGTATAGCTATCAGCTTGAGCGAGTTGATGAATATATTACCAAACGGTTTTATCCAATCTTGTACAAATTGGCTTCCCCAACCAAATTGAGATAATACCAAGCCAAGAAGAACTCCCAAGAGCATTCCTATCAATATTTGCCAATAGAGTGCTAGTTTTCTCATGTTATTCTAAGCGTGTTAGATGTTTCGATTGTGTTCTGCTTATTGATACAAACAAGGTATTTGTTGTTGAAAATATCTTTTAAACTTATATTCTGCTAAATTAGTACACTTACACTCAATTAACAAATAAAAAGTGTGTTTACTTATTTCAATACTGATATTTATAAGAGATGCTTTTAATAGATTATGCTACTGCTCTAATGTATTTATTGCTCTTTTAATCAGTTCTAAACATTTTCCCCACGGGGAATTCAAGTTTCAACTCTTGAAAATCCAATTCCCCGCGGGGAAAGTCTTGTTTCTCACCTAAAAAGTCAATTCAATACTGTTTTTTGAGCATTTGCCTTCTGTTTTTTCATTTGTTGTGATTTTTTTAGAGATTCATAATCCAAAAACTCAATTCACCGTGGAGAATTATTCTCTTATCTTTCTTTTTTTCATTCCACAGTAAGTTTTTCTCTGTTTATGGCATTTTATTGTCAAACTCTGCACAAAAATGTTCTATTTGATCATTTTCAAACATTTTCCCCGCGGGGAATCCAATTTTCAACTCCTGTTCGTCCAATCCTACATGGTAGAAATGTTTTTGATCGTCTTAAACATCCATTTTTGTATGAGAATTGTTAAAATGCTACTTTCTCTTCAAGCATTCTTGTGGGGAGTTCTCTTTTATAACAAAAAAACAGCTTCGCAATCGTACGATTACAAAGCTGTTTCAATATTTTGTTAGCAACAAGGTGTTGCTAATAAAAGTGTTATCTCTTAAAACTTATTACAACGGCTGAAGAAGTCTATTGCTTCCAACTCTTTTTTCATAGCTGCCTCTTCTTGATCTGTCATGTTTTGGAAAGGAGTTCTGTTGGGTCCCATATCCAATCCAATCAGTTTCATAATGCGTTTCCCCCCTACAATGTTGCCTCTGTAGTTTACAATAACATTAATCACATCTTGAGAGAAGTTTTGTTTCTCACGTGCTGTCTCCAAATCGCCTTGCTCCCATGCATCTATAATACCTGCCAATTCGCGTCCATTGTAGTTGGTAGTTCCACCAATACCACCTTGAGCACCACCCATTGCTAGTGCAGGCAAGATGGTTTCGTCTTGTCCATGTAGCATATCAAACTTGCCGTTTTTATACATTCTGCACTGGTTGTATTCATACAAGCTTTCGAAAGTGTATTTTATACCAGCAAAGTTGGGTATACGTCCGTCTACTGCCTTCAAAAATGGTAGCATTGGTAAGAATACTCCACTTAATGCAGGAATATGGTAGAAATAGAATGGCAAGTTGGGTGCACCGCTAGCTATCTCCTCGCAGTATTTCACAAGCTCTTCTACTCGTCCTGCTTTTGGAAATGGTGATGCCATTGCACCCACTCCAAATGCACCAATTTCTTGTGCATGAGCAGCCAATTTGTGGCTCTGTTTTACACAAGTGCTTCCTACATGTACTATCACTTTGAAGTCTTTTGGAGAAACCTCCATCCAACGCTCTGCTACCTTCATGCGCTCGTCTTCGGTGAGCATATATCCCTCTCCAGAAGATCCGTTGATGAAAACACCTTTCAATCCATTTTTTTGAAGCATATTGGCATAAGCTTCGATAGGCTCTAAATTTACTTCTCCTTTTGAATCAAAGGGAGTAAATGGAGCGTTGATTAGACCTTTTATTTTTTCCATTATCTGTTTTTGTAAATTTGTTTATTGTTCTATTATTGTTCCAACTTCATCAACCTGTTGTTTGGATGATGCATGTTGCAAAGTTATCTATTTTTCTATACTACTCCATGAGTAGCCTTTTATATCTTTCTTATTGGGGAATATAAAGCTTAGCAAGTATGCTACTACAATGCTAGATACCATTCCAATCAATCCGTATAGTAGAAACGACACGCTGCTATTGCTTTGAACAATTACCAGAACAACTATTCCAGTTATAAGTCCAATAAAAGCGGATGTAGAGCCCACACGTGGAAAAAATATTCCTAAAAAGAATATTGCACCCAATCCGCTGGTTAGCAATCCAAGGAAAGTGTTGAATTGATCCCAAAGCGAAGCAATATCCCATGTAGCAAGAATCAATGCCATGCCAATTCCAAATGCTCCAACAATAATACCAGTCCAACGTGCAACTCTCATATTGCTTTTAAGCGAAGTTTTAGGCCATAGTGTTTTATAGAAGTCAGAAGTAACAACTGCCGATACAGAGTTGATATTGGATGACAATGTTGACATTGCCGCTGCAAAAATAGCTGCTATAAGCAGTCCTGCAAAACCAACAGGCATTTCAGACACTATAAATTGTGGGAATACAGAGTCAACATTAGGATTGGTAATCGACATATTGGCAGGATTTGAAATATAGAAAACATACAATCCTGTTCCTAATAAAAAGAATATAATGCTTACAGGCACACTAATAATTCCATTGAGCCAAATACTTTTGGAGGTCTCTTTTTCATCTTTTGTTGTCATGTAGCGTTGCACTACCGACTGGTCGCTAGAATAGGTGATTAATGTATTTGCAATACCACCCAACAGTACCACCCAGAAGACTGGCTGTGTAAGGTCGAAACGGAAATCCAACCATGTAAATTTATTGTGTGTAATGGCTGTATCCCAGAAAGTGCCTATTCCACCATCCACACCCATTACCATATAGGCAAAAGCTACAAGTGCTCCTGCAATTAATATAAATCCTTGAATAACATCGCCCCATATAACAGCTTCCATTCCACCACTTGTACAATATATGATGGTAACTACTCCCATAACGATAATAGAGAAGTAAACGCTAAACCCTGTTACAGCATTGAGAGCCAATGAGGGTAGAAACAGTACGATGGCGATGCGGCTCACCATAAAAAACACAAATAGAGCCGATGCCATCCATCTGATACCTCTATTGAAACGCACTTCCAAATATTGATAGGCGGTTTCGAAATTGAAACGGCGGAAGAAGGGCAAGAAGAATCTAATAATTATGGGAGCAACCATCAAAATGGCAAGGTTGAATAGCAACATGCGCCAATCTGTAGCATAACTTTTTGCTGGAATAGAGATAAACGTAATGGCACTAAGCGTTGTAGCAAATATACTGATACCTGCTGCCCACCATGGTATGCGACCACCAGCCTTAAAGAAGTTGTCGGTGTCTTCGTTGTCTTTCATAAAGAAGAATCCAAGGAACAACATCCCTACAAAGTAGACAACTAGTACAGCATAGTTTACCCATCCAAAGCTGCTATCGACAGTGGCAGTCATCCTCATTATTTCAGGAGTACGCACGCCAGGTCGAATCTCTCCGCCTGCTATATAAATCTGTTTCCCATCCGATACTATTGATGAAACAGCAACAGGAGTTTTGCGAGGATTATCCAACTCAAACCAAGTGTCGGTAACAGTGTTGTAGAGCAATATCTTATCATTAAAACCGGTGTGGTTTATCCACAAACTATCTCTTGCTGATACATCATTTTGGTTTATTGCTCTTTCTACCTGATTGAATATTTGTCCATTGTCGCCCCCAACTAATGCAATATGCGTTGCTCCAATGGGTGCAGAAACAGCCATTGATAGCTCAATAAGAGTTGTCTCATCCAATCGAATATCACTTCTAGTTGTCCATTCGTTTTTCGATGTTCTATAGTTGTGCACAGACGAGTAGAAGTTGGTAAGGTTATCATCGCCTATAGCTCTACCACCAAAAACAAAAAGAGATATCTCTTCACCATCTTGCTGTGCCGACATGGTAGCTGCAGAGACAGATACAGGGAAGTTTGGCATCGATTGCCAGCCTTTGTCAAGACTATTTAAATCTAGCATCAAGAATTGATTTGTAGATTCTCCATCTTCCTTTTGACCACCCAATAGGTAAACCCTATTGTTAACAATAGCAGCAGTTGCATTTTTAACTGCAAAGGGTAGTTCTGGATATGTTTCCACTGTTACATCTTTCTCATTATAGTTGAGCAATAGCACACTGCTTGAAAGTCCATCAGGTGTTTGACCCCCTATACAAAGCATGCCTTTTGAAGTGGAAGTATATGCACCTTCTGCTACACCAATGGGTAGATTGTCTGAAGCTGTAATCAATTGGAATTGATTATTGCTTTCAGAAAAAACAAATATCTCTTTTGAGAATGTTTTAGCTCCTCCCTCCCACGGTTTGCCATGGGGGAAATTGGCACCTCCTGCCAAAATAAACCAATCACCCTGTTTTCCGAAGAAACTTCCAGCCAATCCTTCTTGCAGGAGGGTGTTGGTAGACTGCTCCATGTTCCACATTTGAGTTCGCACTATCTTGTTAATTCCCGATGAGTAGGAGTTGGAAGTCAGCAACAATAGCATAAATAGTGCTACAAATGAGACGTAGTTCTTTTTAATCATAATTAGAGGGTGTTTTTTTATTGTACTAATATTTATTTTTCAGCTTCTATCTTCTCCAATGTTTGCCAGCATTGATACATTCCACGGGGAACATGAAAACAACCTTTCCATTTTCCACCTTTCAGGTCAAACAAAACTTCGCCTTGTCTATTGAGATAGCCCCACCATTCGGGGTTGTTTTGATCTTTAAAGTGAGTCCATGTATAGTCGTGCACTTTCTTATACCATCCCCAACACTCCTTTGAGCCAGTGAGTTGGTATCCTTTGAGCAACGAAATCAATGTCTCGATATGTACCCACCATAGTTTTTGATCTGCTTCTAATTGTTGATTAGGATGTCCCAGTCTATCCATAAAGTAATAAATTCCACCATGCTCTTTGTCCCATCCATACTCTAATGTTATGAGCGTTGTTTTCACAGCCTCTTCTATTAGTTCTGGGCGATTGAGCCTTTCACCCAAATCCATAATAAACCACATAGCCTCTATGCCATGTCCTGGATTTACTAGTCGACCATCAAACGAGTCTGAAAGAGTTCCATCTATGTTTACATTTTCTACTATTATTCCTCCCAACTCGGGTCTGCGAAATACATTCATCACTTCGTGAATACATTCGTCGATAGTTTTTTGTAGAAAGTCTTTATCTATAAGATGTTCAATCTCTAGCGATAGGTTAGAGAGTATCATTGGAAGAGCAAAGTCTTTCAAATTACGTCCTTCTGGAAGTGTTTTGTTCCACTTATCTTTAGGGTTGTCTCTGCGCGAGAGGATTATGTCGAAGGTCTTCTTTGCAATTTGGGCATACTCTTCGTTGCCAGTTGCCAAGTTCAATTGTCCAAAAGCCATCGCAGCAAAGGTGTATGAAAATATATTGTAGGGAGCCATTAGTGGTTTTCCCTCTCTGTTGAGCGAGAAGTACCAATTGTAGTTTCCATCGTGACCATGTTTCATTAAAAACCTTGCGCCTTGCAATGCACAGTCTAGCCACTCTTGACGTTTTTCAACTCTGTTGTAGAGCATCGAGAACATCCACACTTGGCGAGCCTGCAACCAGATAAATTTATCGGTGTCAAACACCTCTCCATTGCCTCTAAGGCATGTGTAGTAGCCTCCAAACTCTTTGTCTTGCGATTTGTTTAGCCAAAATGGAACTACATTGTTAAGTAGTTCATCCTTATATTGATTTTTGAGCTTATTGATATCCATATTTTGCGTTATGTTTTTTTAAGTCTATCATCTGTAGGTCTGATTAATTATCTCTCATTTAAAATATTCCTCTAAGTGATAAAACACTTATATACGTAGAGTTTTAAGGTGTAAAAGATTATTCTTCAACAGCTAATCAATCAATTGCAAATATATATATAATATGAGGAATGCGCATAGCTATATTAAATTAATTTATTAATAACTGCGTGTTAGATAAAAAACAAATTTAGGTGATAGCCACAAACTTGTTTGTGTTGAAGTTTTATTTTATGCAATATCTGTAATTGATTAAAAAAAGAGCAGAAACTGGTATGTCTCTGCTCTTTAATTTAAATTTATATTTAAGACAATACAATCATCTGTTTGTATCGGTTAGTTACCGTAACCTGCTGTTTGTGTCAGTTGATCGTCGTTTGCTAGCATTCCTTGTGAAATTGAATAGTATATCTTGTATGCTTCTGAAGCATTAAGGGATTCAAGTTCTTGAAAAACAATACCGTCACCAGCACGTACAAGATCCCACCATCTTTTACCTTCACCAATAAACTCTTTCAAGCGCTCGTCAAGAATTACTTTTCTGTTTGAAGCTTGGTCGCCATTTACGAATCTGTAGTCTTCGAAGTTATCTTCGTAAGCTCTTTTTCTCACAGCATTTATCTCAGCTGAAGGATCTTCGTTGAGGTTGTTTTTTGCTTCTGCAAGCATCAACACTACATCTGCATATCTGTAAAGAGGTACATTGTTGTAGTTTTGTCTCTGACCATCATCATAGATCGAACCAAGGAACTTTTTCAAAACAGATGCTTTGTAAGCGTCCTCATTAGGAATAAAGGGATAACGCCCTTCATCATCGCTGTATAGGCGAATAAATGTGTCTCTTCTATTATCATTGATGTCGTCAATCATTAAGAGTATTTTGTCTGTAGGACCATATCTGTTGGCTCCACCCGCAACTACACTAACGTCATCACCTAAAACAGATTTGTCTTTAGCAGAAACACCTCTGTCATCAAATAGAGGGTTGAAGTCTACAATACGACCAGTAAAGTTAGCATAATAGTTACCCGCTTGATCTTGTTGATAGTCGAAAGCAAAGATGAACTCTTTATTGTTTTCGTTATTTTCACCCCAAAGTTTGTCGTAAGGAACTAACTCATATCCAGTAATGCTTGATAACGCATTTTTAGCTTCAGTAAAATCAGCGTTGCCACCACCTAACACTTTTCCAGACCATAGGTAAACATCTCCTTTAAGTGCAAGTGTTGCAGCTTTAGACCAATAGATATTTTTATTTAACCACAATCTATTGCCACTACCAAATAGTTCAAGAGATTGTGCAATGTCGCTTTTCACTAAATCCATCACTTGTTCTTTTGGAGAGCGTGGTTTTTTTAGTGCTTCTAAGTCTACTTCAACAAGTGGCTCTGTCGATATTGGAACATCGCCCCATGCTCTAAGCATAGTATAATAAACATGAGCTCTAATTCCATATGCTTGTGCAAGAATATGGTTTTTGTCATCTTCGTTTTTGAAGGTTACATTAGGCACATTTGTCAAAAAGTCGTTGATGTTATGGATAAAACCATAGAAGTTAGCCCAATTGCCAAAGTATACTTTAGATATAGAGATATCGTTGTTGATAAGCTCTATGTTATATGGTTCCTCTATTGTCAATCCTCCCCAAATATCAGAGCGCATTTCGCCCATCGTGAAGAAAGTGTTGGCATAATCTCTGTGTCTAGCAGCAATACCTATATGAGCAGCTCTAGCTGCCTCTTCTGACTCCCAAAATCCATTGAAAGTGAGGTCGCTCTGTGGTTGTATATCTAAATCACACGCACTGAAAAGCAGCACCAATGATAATAGTGATATAATATATTTTTTCATTTCTATCTGTTTTTAATGTTTAAAATGTAATGTTCAATCCAAATGTGTATGCTTTGGGTAAAGGATATCTTCCCGTGTCATTTCCACCTGCCTCTGGTAAAGCACCAGAATACCCTGTGAAATAGGCAAGGTTGGCAGCAGTGAAGTAAAGTCTTACATTTTGAAATGCATTATTTACTTTATCTCCAGTTACGTTATAACCCAATGTAATTTCTCTTAAAGCGAAGAAATCGCCTTTCTCAATATATCTTGAGTTACCATTGTTCAAATCGCCTTGATCCCATCCTGCAGCGAGGTGGTTCTTTTGTCTATCCACAAGGTCGAAGCGTGGTATATTTGAAGTTGGATTATCTGGAGTCCAAGAATCACGTATTTCAAGAGGTCCGTTTTGATTACCCTGTGTTTGAGCAATACCTTTTACACGACGTCCGTTAATAACATGATGTCCAACAGCATAGTCACCTTTTACAAAAAGGTCGAAGTTTTTATAAGTAAGATTAGTTGTTACTCCACCCATAAAAGTAGGCGTTGTTCTTCCAATTACTATACGGTCTTTATAATCGATAACTCCGTCACCATTTTGGTCTACCCAGCGAGTATCACCCAAGAATCTTTTCTTTTTGTTCCATGCAAACTCTACAGAGCGGTCAGCGTGAGCATCAATCTCTGCTTGTGTTTGATATACTCCGTCAAACTCATAAGCAGTGATAAGGTCATTACCTACTCTTTCGCCTTCTTGCAATCCACCAACGTATTTGGTTCCACCAGTTTTAGGGTCGTGAATTTCTATTCCACCCTGTCTGTTTTTATCAATTCCGTTATCAGGTAGCTTTTTGGCATAGTTCTTAACTGTGAAGAAAGTAGTTCCCACATTCCATCTCAGGTCTTTCTGACTGATGATATCAGCATTCAATTCAACCTCTAAACCACGGTTCTGCAAAGTTCCGTTGTTGGTAAGGATAGAAGAGAAACCAGTCCATAAAGGTAGCGTTAGGTTAGCAAGCTTGTCTTGCACGTCACGCACAAAATAGTCAGCCATGAAGTTCACTCTGTCGTTGAAGAAGCCCATGTCTAAACCAAAGTTGAATGTTGTAGAACGCTCCCACATCAATCCAAATGTTGGAAGGCTGGTATTTCTATAACCAGTTTGTCCATCATATACACCTGTCAGACCATAGATACCGAAAACACCGAAGTTAGATAAGATGTTGATGTTACCATTCACACCATAGCTAATTCTTGGTTTTATTTTTGATATTACATTTCTTACTTCCGAATCTTTGAAGAAATCTTCGTTATGAATATTCCATCCCGTAGATACTCCAGGGAAGAAACCATACTTGTGGTCTGCTAGTCGTGATGTTCCGTCATAACGGAATGTTAGTCCTAATAGATATTTATAGTCATAATCGTAGTTCAACTGACCAAACAGAGAAGCAATAGCATATTCTGTGTGTCCAGAAGAGGGTACACCCTGTGCTTCAGAACCCACATTCATTGTATAAATCAAGTCTGTTGGTGAGTAACGAGTTGCAGCAGAAACACTAAACGCTTTTTCGTTGAAATACTCTGTTCCTAATAGTGCGCTGATGTTGTGCTTATCTATGCGAGTATTATAGTTTAGTAATGCTGTTACTTGGTTTCTTTCTGTTCTAGCATGCGATACGCTTGAAACACGATTCGTGTTTAGAACTCCCGAAGAGATATAAGCCTTATCAAACGCCTCGTTAGAATTGTTGATAGTAAAGTGACTTCCTCGCAGAGTTAATTTAAATTTCTCTAAGAAAGTATAGTCTCCCTGAATAGAAGCTGTAAGGCGCTGCTCAAGGTTGCTCTTTGGAAATTTGTCACGATAATAGAGAGGGTTACCAAATCCGAGGTATGTACCTGGTTGGTATTCATCAGATAGCGATCCGTCTGGATTGTTATTATATATACGTGATGTAGGAGCTAAACCTGCAGTACGTTGAAATAAGTTGTAAAGGCTATCGAATGGTTGATTCTGATTTGAGTGTGCATAAATAACGTTAGACGATATCTTAAAGTTATCTGTAATATCATACGATGCATTTATCGTTCCAGATATTCTCTTAAATCTAGAGCCAAAAACTAGCCCTTTATCATCCATATATCCAAGTCCAAGGTAGAAAGTCGATTTATCATTACCACCGTCAAAAGACAAGCTATAGTCTTGCGTGTTGCTGTTCTGATAGAAAAGATCATTCAGTTTGTTATCCATAAAGATGAGGTCTTTGCCTGTAACAGGGTCAACCATTGACTGCCATCCGTCATAACCTAACAAATATCTGTTCGTATCATCCAAGAACATTGTTGTATAGATAGAGTTGGTAGTGTTGTTGCCAGTTGCAGCTGCATTGTTTCCTTCAAGAAACGCAGTCCAAGAGCGAGGATTGTTTTCAACCATGCGTGAGTTTGCTACAGCCATGCGGTTGAATTTTACATAATCAGCCGCTCCAAGGTAATCCATTGGATCATTGGGTTCTTTGTTTGTGGTGTATTTAGCTCTAAAGTTGATGTTGGTTTTTCCTCGTTTACCTTTCTTGGTAGTTACAATAACCACACCATTAGCAGCTCTAGCTCCATAAATAGCTGTTGAGGCAGCATCCTTTAGTACCTCCATCGACTCAATGTCGTCAGCGTTTAGTGCGTAAAATGATCCAGGAACACCATCAATTAAGATAAGAGGTGTACCCGATCCGTCAAATCCTGTACCACCACGAAGTTGCAGTGTTGGTGTACTACCTGGCTGACCAGTATTAAGAGTTACTTTTAGTCCAGGAATAGTTCCTTGTAAAGCTGTTGCAGCGTTAGAACGCGATGCGCTTTCAAGTACTTTAGTATTTAGTTTCGATACAGAGGTGGTCATTTGCGAACGAACTTGCGTTGAATAACCTATTACAACTACTTCGTCAAGAAGTTCTGTATCCTCACTCAATACTATGTTTATAACTGTTTGTCCATTTACTGGAACTCTTTTACTGGCATATCCAACATACGAAACAACCAATGTTGCATCTGATGGAACATTAGCAAGTGTATAGTTGCCGTCAATGTCAGTTACGGTTCCTTGTGTGGCATCTCCTTCCACAATGATGGTAGCGCCAATGACTGCGTCATTGAACGTAGCATCGGTAACGGTTCCCTTTACTGTGATGTTTTGGGCAACCAAAGATAAAGACATAAGCCACACAAACATGAGCATTATGCTTTTAAACTTCTGTTGAGCATTTTTTTTCATCATTCTTTTTTAATTTAGAGGTTAGTTGAAATTATATTTATTCGTATTAATTCTGAACCATGTTTAATTAGGTGCAAAAAATTAGAATGCAAATATATACAATAAAAAAACTAAATAGGCCCTCTTAAATGAATATATTTATTATATAAGGGGTGATTAACAATATATAACTTTAAAGGGCTTGTTTTTCACAATAAACCCTGTGAGTGAACTTGCAAATTGATTGTGATATGCTATTTAAAGTAGCAAAACTCCAATTAGATGTGTGATATCTAACTGAAGTTCTGGTTTGTTGGAGTTATAGTGTCACTTTGATATTATTGGATTGAGTTTTTTTGTTTTTCACGTTACTCTTCTTATTAATATCTTAGATGATGATGTGATTGATAAATTGCAATTGCTGCAGATAAGTTTACCTATTTTGTCTTATCAGGGTTGTAAATCAATCCTTTTGCCCTTGCATTACCATCAGGTGTAACAAACACAAAAGTAAACATCCATTTTTGGAGTCTAATTTCAGGAGATGAAAACCTGCCAACAGGTAGTTTTAGTAAAACTTTGTTCCATCCTTCATCCAGCGTCACTAAAAGAGGAGTTCGAGCACTAAAGTTTTCATTTTTTAGCGATATTTCATTGGTCAAGTTTGTGTGACTGTTTTCCCAGGCAGGTGGCTCAATGGTATTATCATTTATATAGATTTTACTTTCGCGGTAGTCCCATTTTCCTTGTTTGGGTGCAAGGTCTTTTTCCGAGCGACTGTAATCTTGCGTTGAAACCCATAATCCTACTTCTTGGCTTTTTGGCGACCATACCCATGTGTGGGCATAAGCAGTGTGATTTTCTTTGGGCTGTTTGTAAAATCCTGGAACAAGTGTGCCCCACACGTGGCGCAAATAGAATGATGCACCTATAGCAGAAAAGGTGTTATATACTTTATCCTCATACTCATAGCTTCCGTTTGAACTCAGTTTCACTTCAGGAGGGAATACTTTTGTTAAATCTCCGTCGTTGGGGAAGGCATCGGTTATATGCCATACTATGTCTGTCTGCTTTACATAAGCAAAGGGTTCGTTAGCCAGGGTATTCGATTTGTGCCAAAGCATTCGTTGTTCAAAATTCACATACTCCTTGAAAGTTGATAATGAGGTGTCTGTAGGCAGCATAGTTCCCATGCCATCATAATATTCAGATCCACCGCCAATCCAAGAACGTTCGGCAAATGCAAGCATTGTTGGATAGAAATTATTTTGCAGTACAATTTGTTTTTCATCTTCAAGCAATCTATCATTCCAAATGGCAACTATACCGCCAGCTATATCATCGGTTCCTTCATCAACATTTAACACCTTGCTATTATACATCGAAATAATGTCTGCAAATGCATCAAAGTGGTTGATGTAATGAAAACGTGAGTCGATAGCAGGAATACCAGCTTGAGGTGTGCCACGGTAACTCCAAAGCTGTGTCATATCTATTTCGCCCACTTTGTAGTTCCATCCTGGATTCCAAGAAATAACTTTTTTGCCCTTGGCTCTTATATGGCTTACCATCTCTGGTACGAATGTTGGATTGGTAAATTGCACCTCGTCGGTGCCTATATGTAAAAATGGAACATCGGGGAATATATCTTCGCAAATCTCATCAAGAAGTCGTTTTAGTATTGTTATACCTTTTTCAGACTGCATATCTACACCCATTGCTCTCACAAATGCAGCGCTATGCCCTGGCATATCTATCTCTGGAATAAGCAACATTTCGTGCTGCTTGCAGTAGTTAGCTATCTCTTTTGCATCTTCTATTGTGTAGTACTGCCCATAAAGACGCTCAAAGTTGATACTATCATTTAGTTCTGGAAAGACTTTACTCTCTAAACGCCAACCCTGATTCTCTGTCAAATGCCAATGGAATGTGTTGATTTTGAACTTAGCTAGAAGTCGAATATGTTTTTTAAGCTCATCAACAGAAATAAAACTCCTGCCCACATCGTGCATAAATCCACGAATGCGGAAAGCAGGCCAATCTGTTATTTCACATGTTTGAATGGCTGTTTTGTTAGGGCTTGATTCAAGCAATTGCTCTAATGTTTGTTTTGCCCTATACACCCCTGTAGGGGTTGTTGCTTTTATTACTATTCCGTCTGTAGAAACAGTTAGTTGATATGCTTCGTTTTGATTAACGGTAGCACCATCAATTTTACTTACCATTTCGATGTGTAGCATATTTTCAGGCACATTGCCATCTTTCAATATCAGCTCTTTGTTTAAATTCCAAACTACCTTTTGGGGTTGAGGTAATAGAGGTGGAAGTTGACCTGTATTGTGTTGGGCTAAAAGAGATGTTGCAAAATAAAAAAAGAAAACGATAAAATTGATTTGTTTACGCATGATGTTTATGTGTTCCTTTACTAAGTTTTCGTGTAGACGATTCATTATTTCCTATTTAATTTTCATTTGAAAAGGTTGAAGCAGGAAGAGATGCTTCATTTACTAAATTCCCTTCTGAAAAAGAGTTCCAACTGTAGCGAACATATTGGGGTTGAGCTACTTTGTTACTCGAAACGTGTAGAGAGTTGCCTATTATAATCGCATTAGCAGGTCTATATATTTTATCTCTGCCAGCAATTTCAACTTCTCTTACGGGTTTATTATCGCTTGTGTATAATTTTTTGGTATGGCGGAATGTTACGACTATTTTGTTGTCCACTATTTTTATATTATCAAATAATGGCCCTGATTTTACAATGTCTCTATTGTATGTGTCAGCAAGAGCCCATCGAGCTAAGCGTTCGCCTACTTCTCTTTTTTGGCTAGGGTGCACATCATTTTCTGCGCCTACATCGGATGTGACTGCCATCGCAGAAAGAGGTATTTTATCGAGTAGTCTTCGTTGACTGTCTCTGAAATGCCCCCATGTTTCTCGACCATATTTCATGCTCGACAGTTGTGTGTAGTAGAATGGGAGTTGTTCGCCCCATGCTTTTCGCCAACTCTCCACCATTGCTGGCAATAAAACTTCGTGATGCTCTACATTGTGAGCATTCGATTCTCCTTGATACCAAATAACTCCAGCTATATTAAAATTATTGATAGGTGCAATGGCGCTTTCGTAAAGATATGCTGGATGGTAGGGGTGCCGTTGATGTGGATCTTTGGCTTGCTTTATATTTAAAGCGGCTCTGCTTCTAACCCAATTATCTATAAAGTCGTTTTTGCTCCAATTGTATAATAGGTCTACTAGCACGGGGTTGTGTTCTATTGTATGTCTGTCTATCCACGACTCTGTTGTAGAGCCACCAATTGCATTGTTGATTAATCCAATGGGCACACCCAATTCTTTTTGTAGCATTGCTCCAAAGTAATATCCTACAGCAGAGAAAATTGATGCACTCTCTTTCGTGCACTCCACCCATGAGGTTGGTTTGTAGTATTTTAGTTGATTTGTTTTACGAAGTATAGCCTCGTCCCACTCTATGTTGTTTGTTGCAGCAATCTCTTTCATATCGTAAAGGCGAATTTGGTTATTGTCTGCATTTTCTATTGTGGCAAGTGCCTTGTGAGAATCTTTTAGTTGGAATGCCATATTCGATTGACCCGAACAGAGCCACACTTCACCTATTAATATGTTTGTGATAGTTTTTGAAGTAGCTCCATCATCAAAGATAATGGAATGTATGCCTCCTGAAGGCATTGCAGGGAAGGTTACCTCCCATGAGCCATCGGCGAGTACTATCGATGATTTGGTTGTGTTATTGAATGTTATGGTAACCTCAGAGTTGGGGGTTCCTTTTCCCCAAATTGCGATAGGTTTGTTGCGTTGCAACACCATGTTATCTGAAAAGATTGGTGCTATTTGTAGTTCTGCATACTCTTTGCTAATAGCTGTATACACAGTGTTTGCTAATATAGTTGCTCCTTCTGCAGTGGGGTGTAGTGCATCTGGGAATAGGTCGGGGCGGCTATAAAGTGGGGTGTGTAAATCAATTAATCCAACTCCACTTGTTTCAGCAACTCTTTCTATCTCTTTCTGAATTTGCCAAAACCAATCGCGAGTTCCTGATTTAAAGCGAGGATGCTGATGAAATATGGGAGTCATTTTACAAATCCATACTTCTGCACCTTTTTCTTCGAATGTATCTATTAGCTCTTTATAGTCTTGGTTGAACTCATCCCGGTAGCGAGGCCAGTTTCGAGGGTCGGTGTCGTTTAATCCTAAATGGATAATAACAATATCGGGGTTGAAGTTGATAGCTTCTTGAAACTCATTAAGCTTCCAATAAGGGTTGTGTCCCTTTTTCAACAGTGTAGCACCACTATGCCCAAAGTTCTCTACTATATATTTATCACCCAATAAGTTTTGCAATTGAGCAGGGTAAGACATTGTTTCTCTTTCAACTATACCTGCACCATACGTAACAGAGTTGCCAACACAAGCTACTCTAATTGTATCTGTTGCTAGTGCAGAGAAAAAAAGTGAAGTGAGAATTAAAAAGAGAGTTATTCCTCGTTTCATAACTGTTGCAATTTTGTCAATTAAAATAAGTATTTATGTCTTATTGGTCATTAGTAGATGACTTTGTATGCAAAAGTAAACCTTTTTGAGTAATATTTCTAACTTTGTGTTGCAACAACTACTCTTATTATCTATATCTAGTCTTTTCTATCAAAGACTACTCATCAAAATTGAATTCGTCGATACGTAAATTACCCGTAAAATCCTCCAAATCGCGGCGCTCTTTTTTTGTTGGTCTACCACTACCACGTTGGCGATCTATAAATCCACTTAATTTGTTCATCTCTAATACTTCATACTCTTCGGGTGGGGTTACATTCTCCATAAAACCGGAGACAAGTTTTGCACCCATTCTTTTTTGAGCTATGGCTAGCACTTTAAATGAATAGGTTACAGGAGGTTTTTTTACTTGCACCACTTCGCCAACACGAATCATACGTGAAGGTTTTACACTGTTGTTATCTATAAGAATCCTCCCTTTTTTACAGGCTTCAGAAGCTATTGTACGTGTTTTGAAAACTCGCACTGCCCAGAGCCATTTATCAATTCGTACAGATTCGTCCATTATTTATTCTTTTTTGTTGTATTCATTCATAGTTATGTTGACCCCAGCCAAGCAGAAGCTTTTTATAATCTCTATTGCTACATCTATTCTTGCAGGAAGTGTTGCTTCTTCTTCTTGCTTAAACGGGCTCATTACATAGTTTACTTGTGCACCTTTAGGGAAGTTGTTGCCAATCCCAAACCGTAAACGTGCATAGTTTTGTGTGCCCATAATAGACTGGATGTGATTCAACCCATTATGTCCAGCATCGCCTCCACGTGCTTTTAATCGTAAAAGTCCATAAGGCAAAGCTAAGTCGTCTACTACTACGAGTAGGTTTTTAATAGGTATTTTCTCTTTTTGCAACCAATATCTCACCGCATTCCCACTTAAATTCATAAAAGTGGAAGGTTTAAGTAATATCAAAGATTTATTTTTAACGCGCGTTTCAGTTACAAACCCGTAACGCTTATCGCTATAAACAACATTGGACGCTTTTGCAAAAGCGTCCAATATTTTAAATCCTATGTTATGGCGAGTATCTTCGTATTCGGGACCTATATTTCCCAAACCTACAATTAAATATTTCATTTACGCTATAGTCAGGATATTTGTTTGTTTAATCAATGAGTTGAGGTTACTCTTCAGTCGCTCCTTCTGTTCCCTCTTCTCCTTCTGCTGCTCCTTCTTCTCCTTCTGCTGCCTCTTCTGCTGCCTCTTCTGCTGCCTCTTCTGCTTCTGCCTCTTCCTCGTCAAGTATTGGGTCAGCAATGATACGAGCTGTTTGAACACGACAAACTACAGCCTCTTTCTGATTTAGGAACTCAAGGTTATCGAAGTCAAGTTCACCTACTTGGATTGAATCACCAAGTTTAAGTTTTGACACATCAATATTAATTGTTTCAGGGAAGTTTTCATAAAGACCTCTCACTTTAAGTCTTCTCATCTCTAAGTATTGCTTACCACCAGCTTTTACACCAGGAGCTACACCAACTAATCTTACTGGTATCTCTATTTCTACAGGTACATCTTTGTCAATACGTAAGAAATCTAAGTGAATAACTTCGTCTTTAACAGGGTGAAACTGTATCTCTTTAAGAATAGATTTTACGTTTTTACCATCTATTGTTAAGTCTACAATATATACGTAAGGAGTATATATCAACTTAAGTATATCAGTATAATCAACCGTGAAGTTGATGTTTTCTGACTCTTTGCCTCCATACAGGTTGCATGGAACAAGTTTTTCTTTACGAAGGCTGTTTGCAGCGCTTTTACCGAAATCTGTTCTGATTTCTCCTTTTAATTCAAATGTCTTCATTTTTTTGTTTTTTGTGTTACTCAAAATAAATTGCTTCTTTATTTCCCATCACACTGAGTGGCTCTAAAAAGCGGCGCAAAGGTAACAATTATCTTTTTATTACACAACTACATAAATCCTATTTATTTATCTCTAAACTTTATACGAGCCAAGGTGTTAGTCTTTAATCCCAATAGAAGACCTGTACACATAAAAGAGCTTAAACATTTTTAACCACAAATAGCGTCTAAACCACTTTAACATTTTTAATTTTGTATTCCAAACATAATCCTAACATTTTAACAAAACAGAGTATGAGCCAAATTGTTGATATAAGAGAATTAAATAAATTAATTGAGCAAAAAAGTTCTTTTGTAGATGTGCTCACAAACGGTATGGATAAAGTGATTGTTGGGCAGCATCACTTAGTAGAGTCTCTTTTGATAGCTCTGTTGTCTGATGGTCATATATTACTTGAAGGGGTTCCTGGATTGGCTAAAACGTTAGCCATTAAGTCGCTTGCACAACTAATTGATGCAAACTACAATCGAGTTCAGTTTACTCCCGACCTTTTACCTGCCGACGTAATTGGCACTATGATTTATAGTCAACGCAACGAAGAGTTTGTTGTGAAGCACGGGCCCGTTTTTGCCAACTTTGTATTGGCAGATGAGATAAACCGTGCACCTGCAAAAGTGCAAAGTGCACTGCTTGAGGCAATGCAAGAACGCCAAGTGACTATTGGCGAGCAAACCTACAATTTACCCATCCCTTTTTTAGTAATGGCAACACAAAATCCTATAGAACAAGAAGGTACTTACCCACTGCCTGAAGCGCAGGTCGATCGTTTTATGTTGAAGGTTGTGGTAAACTACCCTACAAAGGATGAGGAGAAGAGAATTATACGACAAAATATTTTTGAGCCTGTTTCTATCGATCGTCCAGTATTGAATGCACAAGAAATTTTGGATGCTCGTAAAGTGGTAAAACAGGTTTATATTGATGAAAAGATTGAGCAATATATAGTAGATATTGTTTTTGCAACTCGCTATCCTGAAGAATTCAACCTATCTGAGTTTAAAGATATGATTGATTTTGGCGCTTCACCTAGAGCATCTATCAACTTAGCGCTAGCTGCCCGTTCGTATGCTTTTATAAAAAGGCGTGGATATGTTGTACCTGAGGATATTCGTGCTGTTTGTCACGATGTAATGAGGCATCGTATTGGACTAACCTATGAAGCTGAGGCTAATAATATTACATCGGAAGAAATTATAAGCGAAATTTTGAATAAGATAGAGGTTCCTTAAACTTTTAAACCGAAAGGTGATTGAGCAATCACCAAAACATTTACTATTGTATATTGTATATTGTATATTGTATGGAAACAGCTGATCTATTAAAAAAAGTGCGACGCATTGAAATTAAAGCTCGAGGCTTGTCAAGCAATATTTTTGCTGGCGAGTATCACTCGGCGTTTAAAGGGCGTGGTATGGCTTTTTCAGAAGTGCGTGAATATTCGTACGGTGATGATATGCGTGATATAGATTGGAATGTTACAGCACGTTACAATAAACCTTTTGTAAAGATTTTTGAAGAAGAGCGCGAGCTTACAGTGATGTTATTGATAGATGTATCTGAAAGTTTAAGCTTTGGCACATCAACTGCAATTAAGCGAGACATGCTTGCCGAAATTGCAGCAACATTAGCTTTCTCAGCCATTCAAAACAATGATAAGATAGGTGTAATTTTCTTTTCGGATAAGATTGAGAAATTTGTACCTCCCAAAAAAGGTCGCAAACATATTCTCTACATAATTAGAGAGATATTGAGCTTTGAACCAGAGAATAACCAAACCGACATTAGTATGGCATTGCGTTATCTCACCAATGCTATTAAGAAGCGCTGCACTGCTTTTCTATTGTCCGACTTTATAGATACATCTGATTATAAGCAAGCTTTAAAAATAGCCAATCGCAAACACGACTTAGTATCGGTTCAGGTATATGACAAGATGAGCACTGAGTTGAAACCATTGGGACTGATGAAGGTTTATAATCCTGAAACAGGCGATGATCAATGGATTGATACATCTTCACGAAAAGTTAGAAGCATTTATCGAAATTGGTGGATAAATCAACAAACTTATATGCAAGGTGCTTTTAAGCAGAGTGGAGTTGATAGTGTTTCTATATCTACCGATGATGATTATGTAAAATCGTTGCTCATGCTATTCCAAAAAAGAGGCTAACAGTCAGGAGTAAATCAATTAGAAAATTTAGGCAATAACATTGAAAAAGAACAACTACATATTTGACTCATTCCCCATAAAAACAATCTTCGGTGCATTGTTTTTATTTTTGACTATGCTTTCAGTTCAAGCACAAAGGATATCAGTAAATGCTACTGTTCAGCCTTCAGAAATTATGATTGGCGAGCATGCATTGATAAACCTTCAAGTTATTGCACCTAAAGACAAAGAGATTCTCTTCCCAATTTATCAAGATTCTATTGTTGGTGGACTAGAGGTTTTGTCAATAGGAAGTCCTGACACTACTATTACAGATAATGTAAGGACTATCAATATGAAGTATTTGGTTACATCGTTCGATTCTACCTTATACTACATACCGTTTATACCTGTTTCGGATGGCATAGACACAATAAAATCTAATGGGTTTGGGTTGAAAGTTATTGCTCCAGAACTTAGCGACTCTACATTGGCTTATCTAGAGAAGATAAATAGTGGACAGACAGACTCTATCGATTTTAAAGAGCTCCAACTAAGTGATATAAAACCTATTCAAAAAGCTCCATTTGTGTGGAAGGATCTTTTGAGTCTATTGTGGATACCGCTAATAATTATATTGCTGCTTGCTGTAATTGGAGCAGGTATCTATTTAATAGTTAGAAAAAACAGACAAGGATATTTCTTTACACCACCCCCTGTATTGCCTGCTCATGTAAGGGCATTAGAGAGCCTCGATAAGATAAAAGCAGATAAAATATGGCAGCAAGAGCGGTACAAGGAGTTTTACACACAGCTAACAGGTGTGTTGCGAAGATATATAAATGAGAGGTTTGGCATTAATTCATTAGAAATGACTTCCAGAGAGATATTGGAAATAATAAAAGTTAAGATTGAGGAAGATTCAGCATATGAAAACCTGGAGCAGATTCTCACCATAGCCGACTTAGTGAAATTTGCCAAGCACACACCATTTACCGATGAAAATGATTTAAGTTTGATGAATTCATACTTCTTCATTAATCAAACAAAAGAAGAAGAACCCTTACCGGATGACTCTTTAGAAGAGATTGAAGAAGAAAAGGAATCATTATCTGAAGAAAAAGTTTAATTATGGAATTTGCTAACCCCACATATTTATATTTGTTACTACTGCTTTTACCACTAATTGCATGGTACATTGTAAAGCTATCTCGCATGCAAGCTTCATTCAAACTAGCTTCTACAGATGCCTTCGAAGATATGCCACGCACATTAAGAGTGTATTTGCGTCATTTGCCTTTTGCGTTGAGGATAATTGCAATTGCATTGGTTATTATTATTTTGGCGCGTCCACAATCGATCAATCAGTGGCAGGAGACACAGTCCGAAGGGATAGATATAGTGTTGGCAGTAGATATTTCAGGTTCTATGCTTGCACAAGATTTAACCCCCAATAGATTAGTTGCAGCCAAAAAGGTTGCGGCTGAATTTGTTACTGATAGATCGAGAGATAAGATAGGCTTGGTGATATTTGCGGGTGAGAGTTTCACACAATGTCCACTCACCACAGATCACAAAGTGCTTTTGAATTTGCTTAACGAAGTAGATTTTGGTATGGTTGAAGATGGCACAGCTATTGGATTAGGATTGGCAAACTCTGTAAACAGGCTTAAAGACAGTAACTCGCAATCTAAAGTCGTTATACTTCTAACAGACGGCACAAATAATCGTGGTCAAATTGCACCACTTACTGCAGCCGACTTGGCTCGCTCTTATGGAATAAGGGTTTACACTATTGGTGTAGGCACACAAGGGGTAGCACCCACACCTGTTCAAACACCGTTTGGAATGAGAATACAAAATGTAGAAGTAGATATTGATGAGAAAACCTTAACCCAAATTGCGTCTATTACAGGTGGGCAATATTTTAGAGCAGAAGACAATGAGGGCTTGAGTAGTATATACGATGAGATTGATGAAATGGAGAAATATTTAATCAATGTTCAAAATGTAACGCGTAAGAAAGAGTTGTATCTACCCTTTGCATTATTAGTGTTATCTCTTATATTTATAGAGTTGATATTGCGAAGAACTTGGTTGAGAAGCATTCCTTAATAGAAGATTAGGAGTATATGCACTTCTGTTTTGAAAGAGTAAAATTATAATCCTTTTAAAGGATATAGAGAATTAAAATATGTTTCGATTTGCACATCCAGAATATTTGTATCTATTTATTGTACTACCATTTGTGTTTGCGATATATATTTATTTGAATATAAAGAAACGAAAAGATGTATCTAAAATGGGTACACTTGAGTTGGTGAAGCAGATGATGCCCGAGCTATCATTGAAGCGCTCTTACTTAAAATTCTGGTTTGTATTTACTGCGTTGGTATTGGCTGTTTTGTTAGTTGCAGGACCTCAGTTTGGAACCAAGGTTGAAAAAGTGGAAACAAGAGGCATCGAATTGGTTATTGCCATTGATGTATCTAACTCTATGTTGGCACGTGATATAAAACCAGACAGATTAAATAGAGCAAAGCAACTATTGTCTCGTATTATTGATGAGCGGAAAGAGGATAAGATTGGATTGATAGTCTTTGCAGGTGAGGCTTATGTGCAAATGCCTTTGACTTCCGACACACAATCGGCAAAATTATTCTTAAACTCTATTGACCCTACTTTAGTACCTGTGCAAGGAACTGTTATAAGCAAAGCTATCGAATTGGGGATTAACTCATTTTCAAGCGATACAGATGTTGATAAAGCGATGATTTTGATAACCGATTCCGAAGATCACGAAGGCGATGCTGTGAGAATGGCTAAGAGAGCTAGTGATGCCGGAATTATGGTGAATGTGATGGGTGTTGGTTCTGTGGAAGGAAGTCCTATTCCTGAATCAGAATATAGCAACACTTACAAAACCGATACAGAAGGGAATATTGTAGTAACAAAGCTAAACGAAAGCATGGCACGGGAAATTGCACAAAATGGAAAAGGTCTTTTTGTGCAAGCAGACAACACCAATAATGCGATGAATGTGTTAACAGCAGAGCTGGATAAATTGCAAAAAAAAGATATGGGAAGCTTAGTTTACTCAGAGTACAATGAGAAATTCCCCATTATTGCATGGATACTATTAGTTGTTTTGATAGTTGAAGTGTGTATCTTTGATAAGAAAAACAGATTGTTTAGAAACGTTCGAATTTTTAAAAGATGAAAGTAAAACTAGTTATATTGCTCATTTCGCTACTGTCTACATGTTCTCTTTTTGCTCAAAAAGCTGTAAGGAAGAATATTAAACAGGGAAATAGGTCATATAATGAGCAAAAATATGAGCAAGCTTCTCAAAAATATGAGGAGGCTATAAAAATCAATCCCAATGCTCCAGAAGCAAACTATAATTTAGGAAATACATATTATAGACAAAAAGAGTGGGACAAGTCGATAGAACAGCAACAGCACTATCAGTTATTGGAAAAGGATAACGGACAACAAGTTGCTGCAAGTTGGCACAATATAGGCAATGCTCTGTTGCAAAAAAAAGAGCTTCAGCAATCGATGGAAGCCTATAAAATGGCGTTAAGAATAAATCCTGAAGACGATGAGGCACGTTACAATCTGGCAGTTGTTCAGAAGATGATAAACGATGAAGAGCAAGAGCAGGATCAGGAACAAGAGCAACAGAAAGACCAGCAACAAGATAATCAACCAGATTCACCGGATCAGCCCCAAAGTCAAAATAAAAAAGCTGAGGATCAGACAGAACCAGAGCAGATGTCGAGAGACAATGCTAGACAAATATTGCAAGCAATTGAACAAGACGAAAAAGAGACACAAAAACGTCTAAATCAGATGAAAGCCGAAGAGCGGAAAAAGAAAGCTGAAGAAAATAGACGTCAGAACAAAGATTGGTAGTTTTTTAATCCTTCGGATGGAAGCAAAGAATGACACAATAAATTGGAATTACTTCAACAAAATATGAATTACAAAAGCATCGGTATATATACAAAGGTTTTTTTACTTCTGTTTCTTCTACAAAGTAACTCCCTATTTGCTCAAGATGTTTCTTTTATAGCATCAGCACCAAAGGGCGTTGTGAAAAACAAAGAGTTTCGACTCTCTTATACTCTCAATAAAGAAGGAAAAGATTTAAGACTCCCATCTGATATGGAGGGCTTTCAAATATTGTATGGACCCTCAATGTCATCAAGTTATAGCACACAGATGATTGGTGGAAAGTCGACTTCTCAAAGTTCATTTACCTACACCTATATTCTGCTTGCTCCAGAAGAAGGTAGTTTTACTATTGGTCCTGCTTCTATCAATGTAGGTGGCAGCAACTATAAATCGAATTCTTTAAAAATAAATGTTCTACCACCCGATAAAGAAGCCGAAAAACCCCAATCTAATCAAAATACCTCTTCATCATCGGTAGAGATAAAGGAAACAGATGCCTTTATCCGAGCTATTGTTTCAAAAAACAGAATCTTTGAGCAAGAGGGATTTATGGTGACGTTTAAGCTTTATAGCATACATCAACCAATAAATTATGGGAATACAATAGAGTTCCCCGAATTTGATGGCTTCTTGGTTGAGGAACTCAACATACCTTCTAATCAACAGTTGCATTTGGAGCACTACAACGGCAGGAATTATTACACAGTCGAACTTCGCAAAACATTGCTATTCCCACAACGTTCGGGTAAAATGACCATTCCAAGTGGAAGATTGGAAATGGTTTTCTCAATTCCATCAGGTAGAAATATTTCAAGCTTCTTAGGTAAGCAAGAACTTTATGTAGAAGTGAATAAACCTATGACTACTAACCCTGTATCCATAGATGTTGCGTCGCTTCCAGCGGGCAAGCCAGCTAGTTTTACAGGAGCAGTGGGTTCTTTTACTTTTAAACCAACCATTAGTACTGAAAAGATAGCTGCAAACGAACCAGTTACTGTAAAGCTTGAGATATCGGGAACTGGGAATCATAAATTGATGCAAAATCCAGCGGTTGAGTTCCCAACGAACTTCGAACTATATGACCCAACCATTGAAAATGTATTAACTCCAGGTCCCAATGGTTTTAATGGAACTAGAACAATAGAATATTTAGTAATACCTCGTTACGAGGGAGATTACTCTATTCCCCCAATAGAGTTTTCCTACTTCGATATTAATAGCAAAACCTACAAAACATTAAAATCGCCTACCTATTCACTTACAGTATTGAAAGGCGATCCAAGCAAAGCCACTGCATCTACTTATATAAACCAGCAAGAGGTGAAGGTAGAACAAGATATAAGGTTTATAAAAACAGAGAAGCCTACGTTTATAAATACAACAGATTTCTTTGTAGGTTCGTGGGCATATTGGTTATGGTATATAATTCCCTTTCTATTGTTGTGTCTCTTTTTCATTCTATATCGCAAACAGATGAAACTTAATGCAAATATTGCCTTGATGCGCAATAAAAAAGCCAATAAAGTAGCCAGGCGTCGATTAAAGCAGGCAGAACAGTTTCTTAAAAAGAATGACAAGTCGAGCTTTTACAATGAGGTGCTCCGGGCACTGTGGGGCTACTTTAGCGATAAGCTATCTATTCCAGGTGCAAGTCTCACACGGAGTAATATAGGAGCTGAGCTATCTAGCTATGGAGTAGATGAGGAGCTTATTGAAGAGTTTATGAAAATATTGGATACGTGCGAGTTTGCACGTTATGCTCCAGTTGAATCTTCAGCTGCTATGGGCGACATCTATCAAGATACTAGCAATGCGATTGGTAAGATGGAAAACATTTTAAAAACAAAAAAATAAGATGATGTTACGTAACTATATATTGTTTGCTTTTACTATCTGTATTTTCAATTTTGGATTATTGCAAGCACAGACAGAGATTGATACAACTTCAGTTGCAGATATAGTAGAGAGCACTAAACCTGCCTCTGCCTCTGAAAGTGATGCTGATGCAGCATATAGAGAAAAAAATTATGTAGAGAGCATTAAGCTATATGAAGCTCAGGTTGTAAGAAATAGATCTATTAATCAAGAATCTGCGCAACTTTACTATAATCTTGGCAATGCCTACTTTAGAGACAATCAAATAGCAAAAGCTATAGTTAACTATGAGCGAGCATTATTAATAAATCCAGGTGATAGTGATATAAGGCATAATTTGCGTTTTGCAAAAACTCGTATAGAAGATAAGATTGATAGCGCAGATAGTTTTTTTATAAACAAATGGGTTCGTAGTCTTCAAAACCTTTATAGTGCCAACACATGGGCAATTATCGGAGTAGTTCTCTTCACCCTATTTATAGTTGCTATAGGTGTATATATGATATCACTGCAATTATCGATGAGAAAAATATCGTTTTATGTAGGCATTGTACTGTTTTTTGCGGTTGTAATAACCAATGTTTTTGCATTTCAACAAAAAAGGAAAATTACAAACCGATCAACAGCCATTGTTATGTCGGCATCAGTTTCTATATACACTTCACCAGATGCACATAGTCAAGAGCTTTTTCGTTTACACGAAGGTGCAAAAGTAACAATTAAGCGTGAAGAGGGCAGATGGATAGAAATTGTGATTGCAAATGGTAGTGTGGGTTGGTTACAAAAAATGAATGTAGAGGTTATATAATCGACTCTTAATTATCAAACCCTTCATTAACTATAATGCCATGAATCATATGAGTTCTTTTATTGACAAGTTACTCCCTTACGAAACCGACCTCTTCTTTACTTTAAATGGGAGCGACTCCCCGTTTTGGGACAATGCTATGTGGACCTATACAGGGCTTGTAGTATGGTTGCCCATGATTTTATTTATTTTGCATTTTTCTTTTCGCGGTCAACAGCTCAAGCAGGGCATGCTTGTGCTAGGAGCAATAGTATTGGTTCTCTTATTATCAAGTTTAATATCAGGTTCGCTGTTCAAACCATTTTTTAAAAGGTATCGCCCATCGCATCACCCTGATTATAAACATTTAGTAGCTTTAGTAAATGGTTTTAGGGGAGGTGATTATGGATTTATTTCGGGTCATGCAACCAATAGTTTTGGGTTAGCATTTTTTCTTTCCTTGCTTTTTAGGAATCAACTCGTTACTATCTCCTTGATGTTGTGGGCAACAGTAAATTGCTATTCTAGAATTTATTTAGGTGTTCATTTTATAAGCGATATTGTAGCAGGATTTCTTATAGGAGCACTTGTAGGGCTATTTGTTTATAAGATATATAAAAAAATAAGGGTTCGTTTTTTCAACACGTCACATCTTGAGGAGAAAGTGAGTGTTTATTCCCAAAAGCACAGGAATATATTAGGTATAGTAATTTTTTTATACATAGCTTTTGTTATTATATTTAGTCCTTTTCTAAGTCCTTTTTCTCATGCAATTATACCAGAGAGTTGGTTTTGATTTTGGTTTCATGCTGAGTAGTTGCTGCAAATTCTAATTATAATCAATGTTTTCTTTGAAATAATTGGTTATTTCTAATCTTTTGATTAAGTTTAACCCGCTATATTTATAGGAAAGAAATTATTCACATTTTAAAAATAATGCTCATGTCAAGAATGATAACATTTAACGAGTTAAGACGATTCAAAGACAAACTTCCCAACGGTAGTATCCGTAAAATAGCTGCAGAGTTAGACATGGAGGTTGAAACTGTAAGAAACTATTTTGGCGGATACAATTACGATGAGGGTAAAAGTATTGGAGTTCATATTGAGCCGGGTCCCGATGGAGGAATTGTTGTTTTAGACGATACTACCATTTTCGACAAGGCTCTTTCTATTTTAGGACTAGAAGACTATCCAGTCTACAACGAAGCTCAAGAAGAGAGCAAAGCTGAATAGAGAATCTTTAATAAGATTATCTCTTTTGTGTGTTGGTTTTACCTTCAATACTTTGTTTGCAAGAATCCCACAAAGTTTGCGAGTGCAACTTTACCCCCCCCCTCTTGTAAGCTATTGGTGAGGAGAAACCAACACATTTTGTATAATAGAACTCCATTTTGCAGTTCTAAATAATATATTCCACTTTAAGTAACCCATTTAAATACCATAATTATGACAGACAAAGAAAAAAAGAATGACAAGTTGGTTACGGTTGCAATTCATACCTACCAAAAGGCGCAAATAGTAAAAGGCATACTCGAATCTGAGGGTATAGAGGCTTACATTCACAATGTAAACCAACTACAGCCCATGGTGTCGGCAGGCGTTAGAGTGAGAATTAATGAGGTTGATCTCCCTAGAGCGTTAGATATTATTGAGAATATAACTTTTGAACAAGTTGAAGAAGAAGGAAAACCTGTAAAAGAGAAAAAAAGAGAAATTTTAGTGCCGGTCGATTTTTCTGATTATACATTAAAGACATGTGAGTTTGCTTTCGAGTTAGCAAATGAAATTAATTGTAGTGTTAAGCTAATGCATGTCTATTTCTCATCATTTTATCCTGCAAGTATACCTTTTGGAGACACTTTTGCTGTACAACCCAAAGCTGAGGGAATGTATAAGGATATTTACGAGGATGTAGAACGACAAATGAAAGAGTTGATAGGCAAATTGAAAGTTAAGATTGCTGATGGTTCTATACCCAATATACACTACTCTTATATTCTTCGAGAAGGTCTACCAGAAGAGGAGGTTGTAGATTACTCAAAACGAATTAATCCCTATGCTATAGTTATGGGTACACAAGGAAGCCATAAAAAAGACCAGGATTTAATTGGTAGTGTAACTGCTGAGGTTATAGAAGCTTGTAGAACACCCATTTTTGCCATACCTGAAAAGTCGCCAATACACTCCATATCAAAAATGAAAAACATTGTTTTTCTAACTAACTTTCAAGAGCGTGAGTTTCTTGCACTTGCAATATTGATGGAGTTTATAAAAAACTATCCCATTAAGGTCTCCTTTGTTCATGTTGCAAAAAAAGAGGACCGTTGGAATGAGATAAAACTAACTGGACTAAAAAATTACTTTGAAGAACATTATCCCAAAACTGAAACTGATTATATAGTCGTTGACGGTAACGAGGGAATTCTTGAAGCATTAGAGAAATTTGTCAACGAGAATACAATTGATATGATATCCTTGTCTAGCTCTCCGAGAAATATCTTTGCTAGAATGTTTAATCCTGGCATAGCAAAACGAATGCTTTTCCACACCAATACTCCTATGTTGGTGCTTAAATCGTCTACACGATAAGCAGTCTAGTATTAGAAGAGAGCCATAAATTAGCAACTGAAGCTAGTTTATGGCTTTTTTTGGATGCCAATTTATTGCTGATTCATAAACTCCTCAGCACTCTTCAAAGAATCGAGTTTACCCACATCAATCATCGATTTTTCATTAGAAAGATAAGCTTTAATATTAGCTCTATTGCATATAGAGAGATAGAAATCTATTATCGAAAATTTATCTGGAAATCTATCCATCTCATTCACCAAACCTTTTGCCGATATCACATGTATTCCTGAAAAAGCAAGCTCCCTGTAGTTTGATGGGTTGAAATCTCCAATGGGCGATTTCGTTTTGCCTGTCTTTTTATTTATCCATCCCTTTAAATTATCTTTTTTATCAAACAGTAGGTATCTAGCTGTATCCCTATTGCTCACTACAAGGGTTGCCAAAGACTTACTCTTAATATGTTGGTTATATACTTCCTCAATATCTATGTTAGACAGGATATCCACATTGTGAATAAGGATAGGCTCATCTTTATCGAAAAACCAGCTTGCCTTTTTTATAGCGCCGCCAGTATCTAGCAATCTTTTGCGTTCGTCCGAGAACTTAATCTTAATTCCGAAACTCTCTTTAGCCTCTATAAACTCAATTATTTGTTCCCCAAAATGATGTATGTTTATAATGATTTCATCAAATCCAGCACCCTTCAATTTTTCAATCACATGCTCTAGAAGGGGTTTCTTCAATATAGGCACTAATGCTTTAGGCATAGTGTTAGTTAAAGGTTTAAGACGTGTGCCAAGACCGGCAGCAAAAATCATCGCTTTCATAAGAGGTGTTGTAAACAGTAGCACTTATTGTGCTAATTATTAATTAAGTATCGGGATTAGTTTAATCCAATGGCTATTTTTTATTAAATACTTGCTCCAAGTTTTGTTCACGATGGATGAGCGATACCTTCACTCCAAACTGTTCAGAGATATGCTCAGCAATTCTCTGAGAAGCATACACCGATCGATGTTGTCCACCAGTACAACCAAATGAAACCATTAAATGAGTAAAACTCCTCTCTATATATCGCTTCACATGGCTATCTACCAATTTATAGATAGACTCTAAGTAGGCATCCATTTCGCCATCCTCTTTAAAAAACTGTATCACAGGCTCATCAAGTCCCGTAACGTTGTTGTATCGTTCAAATTTACCAGGATTATTAATTGCCCTGCAATCAAAAACATAGCCACCTCCATTTCCAGACGGGTCAGAGGGTATACCCTTTTTATAGGCAAAGCTTGTTATACGAACCTCCAACTCATCCTTTCGCATATCTGCAAACTGTTTCAGGTTGATCATCTCATGCATCACTTTGCACAAATAAGGATATTCAGAGAAGTCAGATTTCAATATTTCGCGTAAGTTGTTGAGTGCAAAAGGAACACTCTGCAGGAAGTGAGGTTTCTTTTCAAAGTAGCCTCTAAAACCATAGGCACCCAACACTTGCAAAGTTCTAAATAGCACAAAGTGGCGAAGCTGCTCAAGAAAATGATTTTTGTCTATAGGATAGTGTTTGTTCAATGCAGCTATATAGGTATCAATTAGTTCGTAGCGAAGCTTATCAGGATAGTTTGCTTTTGCTTGCCACAAAAACGAAGCCACATCATAGTAAACAGGTCCTTTCCTTCCACCCTGAAAATCTATAAAGTAGGGCTCTCCATCAACTAGCATCACATTGCGTGATTGAAAATCACGGAGCAAAAAAGTATTTGTTTTATCTTGAAGCAACTTTTGAGCCATCCGTTCAAAATCATCCTCTAGTAGGTTTTCTTGAAACTCCATACCCGTAGTTTTCAGAAAACTATATTTAAAGTAATTCAAATCCCAGTGAATAGATCTTTCATTGAATTCGGGTTGAGGATAGCAAAGATCAAAGTCCAATTCTTTAGCTCCTTTAACTTGAAAATCAGCTAGTTTTTCAATGGTTTTATGTAGCAACTCTATCTCTCCGTGGCTAAATACACCTGTATTGCGACCCGCTTTTATAGCATCAAAAAGCACAGCATCTCCCAAGTCCTCTTGAATGTAGTAGTACATATCTTTAGAAACTTTGAGCACTTTTGGCACATTTAGCTTTTGATTGTGGAAATGCTTGGCTAATTTAATAAATGCATTGTTCTCCTCCTTCGATTGTCCATATACACCAATCAAGGTAAAGTCCTCTGAAGTTAATCGATAGTATCGTCTATTCGAACCCGAAGAGGCTAAGGGTTCTATCAAAGGTTCTGTTTTCCCTGTGTGTTGCTTAAATAAAGATATGAGTTCTTGCATGCTATATTTTTATACTTATTAAATTATTCTTTTTTAGAATTGGAAAGAACTGGGTGCTATTTTTACAATTTATCTAGTTCATCTAGCCACACTGTAGCCATAGCATCGCTAGGCATCCGCCAACTGGCACGAGGTGAAAGGTTGATTGCTCCAACCATTGGCGAATCTGGCATGCAAGAGCGCTTAAACTGTTGCGAAAAGAAACGACGGTAAAACACCTTCAACCACTTTAATATTTCTTCGGATGAGTAGCTTTCTTTAAAAGCCTGTTGAGCTATAAAATAAATACGACTAGGTTCATCGTTATGACGCAACATACGATTTATAAAAAAGTCGTGTAATTCGTAGGGACCCACAAAATGCTCTGTCTTTTGTGCTATTTTACCTTCTTTATCAGCAGGCAATAACTCTGGACTAAAGGGAGTGTCCAAAATATCTAACAACACCTCCCTCACTTTTCCCTCCATGTGTTTATTAGCAATCCATCTTACCAACGAAGCAACCAGCGTTTTAGGAACTCCACCATTTACTGCATACATCGACATATGGTCGCCATTATATGTAGCCCATCCTAAAGCCATTTCCGATAGGCTACCAGTTCCAAGTACCATTCCACCTATTTTATTGGCATAGTCCATCAATATTTGTGTGCGCTCGCGTGCTTGGCTATTCTCATAGGTTACATCGTGTACGTTTATATCGTGTTCAATATCTTTTAAATGCTGTGTCACAGCGGCAACTATTGAAATTTCTTTAATAGTAACACCTGACGACTTCATCAATGAAATAGCATTTTGATAAGTTCTGTCAGTTGTTCCAAATCCAGGCATTGTAATTGCATGAATATTTTCGCGTGGCAATCCCAACAAATCGAATGTTCCTATTGCCACCAAAAGTGCCAATGTAGAGTCCAATCCACCCGAAACGCCTATTGTTATTGTTTTAGCATTTGTGTGAAGCAATCTTTTTGCCAAGCCGTTGGTTTGAATGCTATATACATCGCCAAGGTTTTCATCTTCATCTTGTTTAGCTGGAATAAAAGGGTGTGCATCAAATGTGCGATGCATCTTCTTGAAGTCTTCAATAGATTCAAGATAAGAGTAGATAGGCATGTGGTCAACTTCTGTTTGAGAATTATGTCTTTTCACTTTCATGCGCTCATTTCTCAGGGCAGCAATATCTATATCACAAGTAATAAGCTCGTTGTTCAACGAAAAGCGTTTTGATGTTGCCATCATTATGCCATTTTCGGCAATCAAACAAGTTCCCGAGAATACCGAGTCAGTCGACGACTCACCCACTCCTGCATCAGCAAGCACATAGGCTGAGTTGCAACGTGCCGATTGATTAGCAACTAACGATTTTCTATAACTATGTTTGCCAACAATTTCACTACTTGCCGACAGATTAAATATGATATCTGCCCCTTCAAGTGATAGTGATGAAGATGGAGGAGAGGGTGTCCATAGATCCTCGCCAATCTCTACAGCAAACTTGGCATGCTGTGTTTCAACTATTAAAGCCGATGAGAAAGGATGATAACCAATAGAAGTCTCTACAATTTCGTCATACAAATTCCTGCCACTTGTAAACCATCTCTTCTCGTTAAATTCATTGTGAATGGGAATTTCCTGTTTAGGCACAAACCCCAATATTCCTTCGGATGATAGTATTGCGGCAACATTGTAGAGGTTGTTTTTGTGTAGCAATGGAAGACCCACATGAATTATAAGGGATTTCTTGTCGCTCATAAATGCTGCCAACTCCATTAAAGCATCCACTGCTTTACATTGCAGAGCTGTTTGAAAGAACAAATCACCACAGGTATATCCTGTTATCGATAGTTCGGGGAAAGTGATAAACTGAACGTCTTGCTTTACAGCTTCATCTATCAACTGTTTTATTTGAGAAGTGTTGTAATCGCAGTCGGCAACCTTCAACTTTGGTGAAGCAGCGGCTACTCTCACAAATCCGTAGTTATTGATGTTCATAGTTGTAGGATTTAGGAGTTGTTGTTCTACAAAGATAAAAAATAGTTAGCACAACTATCTGTAGGGCTTGCTAAAACTTCCAATTAACTTGTTAGAAACATACTCTATATATGTTTTCTATCTGGAATGAGATACTCTTTTATAGATTATACCGATATAATTTTTGCTCTATCTAAAAGCTCGGGTAGCTTTTTGTTGAATTCTTCCATCGAGTCCATCAACACATCAGCACCTGCATCCATTAGCACTTTATCGTCCAATGGACCTGTGTTTACAGCAATGGTTAATATATTAGCCCTGTGAGCCGACTCTACACCCAACGGAGCGTTTTCCAACACAAACGCTTGATTAGGTTTTAGATTACCCGCTTTTTTCAATCCCATCAAATAGGGTTCAGGATGAGGCTTCCCAATCTCTACCTCAAATGCAGTGACCATGTTCTCTGGAGTAAATACATCTGGCAAATCTCCGTCCAATCGTTCATATAGTCCCGTTTGTCCCGACCCTGTCACCAATATTGGAGTGAGCTCATTTTCTAGCACTATCTTTATGGTTTCTTTAATTCCTTCAATAAGAGCACCACTATCGTTTTCAAAAAACAGTTCCGATTTTCTTTTATAAACATCATCTATCTCTTGCTCTGTTGCATCACGTTTCAAGTTGCGCTGGAACATCATATTAATTGTATGTCTTGCAGGCTTCCCTTCTTGAATATAAAATTCGTTTGGTTCGGCTTTCAATTCCCACTCGCGCATTGTTTGCTGCCACGATATTTCGTGAGCAGGCATCGAATTATAGATTATTCCATCCATATCGAAAAGAACTGCACGCAGATCTAGATTAGTAAATTTATTTGTTTGAAGATATTTAGTAATTATTTCAGTCATGTTTTATTTTATTGTTTTGTTCTACACTCAGCTATCTACATCATTGTTATTGTATAAATAGCTCGAATGCATAGTGTTGGCTCCTTTATAAGTTTTACTGTTTGTAGAAAAAACCTTTCACTCGTCCCTTAAAAAGAAGTGCTTTACTCGAAAGGAGAACAATCCAATCAAGTAAAACACTATACAATATCAGTAAAGAGTTTTTTTAAACTTTACAGTCTTTTTTTTATCTCCTCTGTCTCTTTCTCAAAGCCAGGTTTCTCGAGCAAAGCAAACATGTTTGCCTTGTATGCTTCAACACCCGGTTGATCAAATGGATTCACACCTAGCAAATAACCACTTATACCACACGCCTTTTCAAAGAAATAGATTAATTGACCTATATAATAGGGAGTCAATTCGGGTATACTCACCACAATATTTGGCACACCTCCATCTACGTGAGCAATACGTGTACCCAGTTCCGCCATTTTGTTTACCTCGTCCACACGTTTACCCTCTAGATAGTTCAAACCATCCAAATTGGCTTCATCGTGAGGAATAGTCAGTTTTTTGTTAGGAGCATCAATAGAGATAGTTGTCTCAAAAATAGTACGCTCACCCTCTTGAATCCATTGACCCATTGAGTGCAAATCGGTAGTAAAATTAACAGCAGCATTAAAAATACCTTTGTTCTCTTTCCCCTCGCTTTCACCAAAGAGCTGTTTCCACCACTCAGCAAAGTACTGAAGTTTTGGATGGAAGTTGGCTAATATCTCTATCTTCTTCCCTTTTTTGTACAACTCGTTACGCGTAACAGCATAGATAGCTGCAAGATTGTTTTTAAAAGGCGTTGTTTGGTCAGTCTCTTTCTCCATCTCTAGTGCTCCTTGCACTAGCAAGCGGATATTGATTCCAGCCACAGCAATAGGGAGCAAGCCTACAGGAGTAAGCACCGAGTATCTACCACCCACATCGTCTGGAATAACAAATGTTTTGTATCCCTCTTTCACAGCCAATGTACGCAAAGCGCCTTTCGAGGCATCGGTGATGGCTACAATTCTTTTTCTAGCCTCATCTCTACCCACCTTTTTCTCCAATTCGTTTTTCAGAATCCTAAAAGAGAGTGCAGGCTCGGTAGTTGTTCCCGATTTAGAAATATTGATAATGCCAAAGCTCTTATCATCAAGATACTCCATCAATTCGTGTAGGTAGTCTTCGCTTATATTATTTCCTGCATATACTACAACAGGGTTTTCTCTTTTAGTTTTCAACCAATCGAAAGAGCTAGTAAGTGCATCAATAACAGCTTTGGCGCCTAAGTAGCTACCCCCAATACCAACCACTACCACCACATCGCATAGTGTGCGTAGTTGTACAGCACTTTCTTCAATCTCTTCTATTTGAGCCTCTGTTATAGAAGAGGGAAGGCTTACCCATCCTAGAAAATCGCTGCCAAGAAGAGTTCCTTCGTGAAGCGCTCTGTTTGCTACAGTAGCAAGTGCATCCATAGCATTAACTTCTGCTTTTGTAACCCAAGTGGCTACATCATTAATATTTAAATTCAACTTTCCCATGTTTTGTTTTTTCTTGTAAAGTAATTATACTCTCAACCCTATTTTACAAGCAAGAGTTTAGTGAAGAACATCAATCAGTTTTTTTATTATTACACGTGGCGAGACATTATTGTAGAGTATTTCATAGGCAATATCAACAATTGGAATATCAACCCTAAACTTTTTGTTCATCAGCTTGATGCATTTAGTTGCATAGAAGCCTTCGGTTACCATATTCATTTCCAATTCAGCCGATTTCACCGAGTACCCTTTTCCAATCATATTACCCAGTGTGCGGTTGCGGCTAAACTGAGAATAGCCCGTAACAAGCATATCGCCCAAGTAAGCAGGTTCGAGAATGCTCCTCTCTCGTGGCACTAAACCATTAATAAATCGTTCCATTTCGCGTGCACAATTTGTCATCAATACAGATTGGAAGTTATCGCCATATCCCATTCCGTGGCATATTCCCGACATTACAGCATAGATGTTTTTGAGCACACCAGCCAACTCTATCCCAATAACATCGGTCGATACCGTAGTTTTTAAAATGCTAGAGGTTGTAGCTTCTGCAAGCATTTCAGCTTTTTCAATATCCTTGCAAGCCGATGTTAGAAACGAAAGACGATCTAGCGCTACCTCTTCTGCATGACATGGTCCGGAGATAACACCAACATTGTCCATTGGAATTTTGTAGTTGAATGAGAGATATTCTGATACAACCATATTATCGAATGGAACAATACCCTTTACCGCAGAAACTACATACTTATCTCGAAAGTGACTTGGCTTCAGTTTTTTAAGATGATGTTTTAAGTAAGGAGATGGAACAGCAATAATAATTGTGTCCGACTCTCTTACAGTTCGCTCAATATTTGACGAGAAGCTTATTCTAGTTAAATCGAATTTTACATTTGATAAGTATCTGGGGTTGTATCCTGTATCATAAAACTTATCAATTACTTCGGTTTTTCTAATAAACCAGTTTATGTGGTCGTTCTTCATCAACACTATCTTTGCTAGTGCTGTTGCCCATGTACCACTTCCTATGATAGCAATTCTTCCCGGTAAATTCATTTTCTGTTTTTCATTAAATGACTATGAGTCATGTGCAGCACACAAAAAATCTGCTATGCTTGCTCCGTCCACATCTTAACCTCTTCCGAAGTAGGATTGTTCAGTTCTAGTTTAAACTTCTTGTTCAATCCGCATATCTCTTGGTGAAGTTTGTTTGGGTTTACATCTTTCAACGATTCAACCATATTATAGCCAGCTTTTTGTATTACAGGCACCCACTCCTCGGGCACACCCAAAGCTGTGTATTTCGAAACCTCATCTTTCTTGTTCTTTCTTTCAGGGCGCATCTGTGGAAATAGTAGCACCTCTTGTATCGACTCTTGCCCTGTTAATAACATAGCTAATCTATCCATACCAATACCCATTCCCGATGTAGGTGGCATACCATATTCCAATGCACGTATAAAGTCATGGTCTATAAACATCGCCTCGTCATCTCCCTTCTCAGAAAGCCTTACCTGCTCTTCAAAACGCTCACGCTGATCAATTGGGTCATTCAGCTCCGAGTATGCATTAGCAAGCTCCTTACCATTTATCATCAACTCAAAACGCTCAGTAAGTTCAGGATTATTGCGGTGTTTTTTGGTTAGTGGCGACATCTCAATAGGATAATCCGTAATAAAGGTAGGCTGTATATAATGTTTCTCACACTTCTCGCCAAAAATCTCATCAATCAGTTTGCCCACACCCATTGTTTCATCTTCCTCCACATCTAGCTTTCTACACACCTCTCTCAGCTCCGCTTCATCCATTCCAGCCACATTAATTCCTGTATGCTCTTCAATAGCATCAATCATTGTAATGCGTTTGTAGGGAGCTTTAAAGTCAATCTCTGTGTCGCCTACTTTAGCCTTCGTTGTACCAAGCACTTCCAAAGCCACATGCTCAAGCATCTGCTCTGTAAACTCCATCATCCACTTATAGTCAGTATAAGCCACATAAAGCTCCATAATTGTAAACTCTGGATTGTGCGTACGGTCCATCCCCTCATTTCTAAAGTTACGCGAAAACTCATACACCCCATCAAATCCACCTACAATTAATCGTTTCAAGTAAAGCTCATTAGCAATACGCAAGTAGAGCGGTATATTTAGCGCATTGTGGTGCGTAATAAAAGGACGTGCAGCAGCACCACCCGGAATGCTTTGCAACACAGGCGTATCTACCTCTAAGTAATCCCTTTCGTTTAGAAAGTTACGCATAGCATTAAACATTTTAGTACGCTTAACAAAAGTATCACGAACATGTTTGTTAACAATCAAATCAACATAGCGTTGACGGTGACGCATCTCAGGATCACTAAAAGCATCATAAGAAACACCATCTTTAGTTTTCACAACAGGTAGTGGTTTCAACGATTTAGCCAAAATTGTCAAACTTTTGGCATGCACCGATATCTCGCCCATCTTTGTACGAAATACATGACCAGTAATACCTACAAAGTCGCCAATATCTAATAGTTTTTTGAATGCTGTGTTGTATAGTTCTTTATCTTCGTCAGGACAAATGTCGTCGCGTGTTATATATACTTGTATGCGACCTTTGCTATCCATCAGCTCCATAAAAGAAGCCTTTCCCATAATGCGGCGACTCATTATCCTGCCCGCAATGCTTACCTGGCGAGGTGGAGTAGCATCATCGTCAAAAGCCTCTTTTATCTCAGTTGAGTAGGCATCTACATTGTAAAGTGCCGCCGGATATGGCTCAATGCCCATATCGCGTAGCTCTTGTAGACTTTCGCGACGGAAAATCTCCTGTTCGTTTAGTTCTAAAATATTCATTTTATAAATCGGTTTTCTAAATTTCTATGTTATGATAAGTACAAAAATACAAAATATCTTGTAATTAGAGAGTTGGAATTAATTGTTAATTGTTAATTGTCAATTATTAATGAGAATTACAATAAAAATTAATGGGAAACTTCAATAATTATTATCATTCAGGATGAAATGAGATATCCTGTAAAAAGCTAACTTTAGAATTGCACTTGTAGAATCAGGTGTGAAATTATATGTTATTGATTACTTCTTAAAAACACATTCTCGTTTAATTGTTTTACATGCCGCTTCTATAAAGCTTGAAGTGCTGTCGGAGAATGTTTACTAGTGTTTTCATTCGATGTAATATTTATGAAATTAAAAAAGGACAACCCGAAAAGGGTTGTCCTTCTACTTAATTATGCTAAAAAACTTTTTATTAAAACATTCCTTCAACAAACTCATCAACTGTCACATTGTTCAGGTATTTTTCAATACCCACAGTCGATAATACATCTCTTATCTTTTCACGTTCATGTGGCGCTCCACGTAGCAAATTCTCTAGTTCACTCACATCGCGTGTATTAAAAAAATCGCCAAATATCTTCACATCCTCAATCTGTCCTTTTCTTACCTCTAGGTTCACCTCAACATGTCCACCGCTTGTTTTAATTCCTTTTTGGAAGTTGTATTTTGGCGAGTTTCCAAAATTCCAATCCCATGTACCATACTTCTCGTCCACCAGTTTTTGGATGGCAGCTCGGTCTTCTTCAGTCAATTCATAAACTTTCGCATCAGCATACATGGTGCGAACGTGGTCGACAATACGTTTTTCAAACTCTTCAAGCGTTATGTCATGCTTCAAGTGTTCCGATATGTTGGTTACACGGCTGCTGATAGATTTCACTGCCTTGTCTCTATACTTCAAAGGGTTCAGTTTTAGCGCTTGCGATAGATTGGGTAGGGTAGAGTTGAAAAGTAGTGTGCCATGTTGTAATATTTTACCATTATAAAAAGCCTTGGCATTGCCCGAGAACTTTTTTCCTTCAATGGTCATATCGTTTCTACCTTCAAACTTTGCGTCCACATCCATTGCTTGCAACACATCTATAATAGGTTGTGTATATTTTCTAAAGTCGGCAGTCTCCCCTGAATGTTCCTTCATGATAAAGGTAAAGTTCAGATTTCCCGGATCGTGAAATACTGCACCACCACCCGTTGTACGCCTAATAACGATAACACCATTCTCTTTCACATAGTCTACATTTATTTCGGCTAGCGAGTTTTGGTGTTTTCCCACAATAATAGATGGGGCGTTTATATAGAGGTAAAACCAATTGTCCTGCTTGTGGTTCATCAGAAACTCTTCTGTAGCCAAATTGAAGGCTGGGTTGGATGTATTTGAACGAACTATATTCATTGTAATGGTTAATTGTCAATTATTATTTAAGTAAGTAGCATTACTACAGCTATTAATTTTCACTTTTCACATTTAATTAAATTAGTCTTCCATTTGCAGAGTGCTCGTCCCAATATGACTCCCATCCGCAAAAATATCTACTTTAAACGTACCAGGCATCAAAAACTCATCAATATCGTAATAGAGTGCCACACCCGTTTCCTCCCCACCATATTCAATAATGCGCATACTAGAGTAAGCAATTTCTTTATTTTCAAAGGGGAATAGATTGTTAGGATTTTTTGTCAACACACTTCCATCAGGCTGCATAATGCGTGCATAGATTATGCGCTCGCCAGGTTCGGCAGTAATATTACGAGAAATGGTGAATGAGATGAGAAACTGCTCGCTTCTGCGCAATCGCTTTTGTGTTCTACCTCTGCCATCAACAGCTTTAATCGACACATTGGTAGCAACTAGCTTGGCAGCTAGCGAGACCTTCTCGGTCAACTGTTTTTTCTCTTGCGACACTACATTGAGTGTACGAGTTGTCTCTTGCATTTTTTTATTTATTTGCACATTGTCCGCTTTCAGCTCTTCGTTCAGGCGGTGCAGCGAGTCTATCTGTTGCACATACGATTTCAATATCTTACGCAGTGTGCTCAATTCATCTTTCAATCGGCGTATTTCGGCTTGGTCGGTGGCCTTGGTCACCCTCAGCTCCTCCATCAAGCGTTGCACTTTGGCTTGTTCATTTTCCAATTTGTAGAGAAGCGAGTCGTTTTCTACACTAAACTTAAAGCCCTCATACTGCATCGATATGCTCTCGTATTCGTCTTCTAGCTCTTGCTTGTCAATGGCAAATTGCCCTTGCATCTCGGTAATCTGCTTATCTTTGGTAAAAACAAAGTAAGCCGCCACACCAAGTCCAAGTGCCATCACAATAATAACAGCAATGAGCTGAACGGTTCTATCTTTAAAATCTAGTTTCATGTTGTATAAAAAATTGAAAACAAAAGTAGTGGTTTTTACTTTTAAATCAAAATAGAATGCTTGGTTTAAAGCATTCTTAACCTGCATTGCTTGCCTTTCTAGCTTTGTATAAATGTGTTTCTTTACTTCTACTGTAAAACAACAAAAAGTGTACTCAATGTGCTATAGAGTTTAGTTATCTATTGCCAACTCCCAATAAAAAGTTTCGGCAAGACCGTTAAGCGACCTTGCCGAAATTACCTGCAATGTAATAATGTGAGTTTGTTTGTAATTTATAACATAGTCCATGATGTATAGTTCATTCTTTTGAGTTGAAAAGAGTGTTTTTCTTAATTTTATTACCTAATTTTGCATAAACCAAAGATAGGAATTGTTGTCTCTTGTGTTTAATCTTAATTTATCGAGTCAACCCTTTAGATAAGGGTTTGGTGCTAAAGGGACTAGTGACTTAAATAGTAAGGTCTGTAATTTTATAAAAAATTTTTTCACCAAAGAGTGATATTAAAGACACTCCTCTTCGACATTAAACAATAGACAGCTACACATGCAATGAATAATGAAATGAATAATATAACCGATCCTAAAGAGATAGAACGTCTTCAAGCGTTGAAAGAATACAATATACTAGAAATTGAATTTGATTTTTCTTATGTTCTAGAATCACTTTTAGAAATTTGTGAAGTCCCATTTTGCTCAATTACAGCCATCTATAAAGATAATTATCATGTAATAGCATCTGCAGGTTTTGAAACCGAAACAGTATTTCCCCGTGAAGGCTCATGTACAGAGTATGCCCATAAAAAGAATAGTTTTTGTGAATTGTTCAATGTCCAAAAAGAGGAGGAAATCGTCGATTGTGCTAAGATGCTAAACGGCTCAGAGATTATTTTCTATGCAGGTATTCCTATTTACGACTCAAAAGGGTTTGCTTTAGGAATATTAAATATGGTCGATTTTAAAACTAAGGTTCTTACCGAAAAACAAAAACATCTTTTCAAATTAGCATCGCTGCGCATAGCCAAAGTAATTATTCAGAGGCGAGAAGAGCAGCGGCTTCTTCATTTCGACAATATGTTTAGCAAGTCGAAAGATATAATGGGAGTTATTCGTTTTGATGGTGAGATATTGAGGATTAACCCGGCTTTCTTCGATCTGTTAGGATATAGTGAGAGTGAGGTTTATAATGAGAATATTTTAAACTTTATTCACCCAGATTATATAGAAGAGACTAAATCATTGCTAAGTCTTTTGCATAGCGGAAACGCACAGCTCAATTACACGCTTCCGTCTTTAACAAAAAACAATACTATTAAGTGTATCGAATGGACATCTACCCCTGAGCCAAGCACAGGTTTAATTTACTTTATTGGCAGAGATATTACTACAATTGAAGAGAAGTCGACTCTTTTGAAAAAAAGCGAAGCGCGTTTTCGCACCTTTTTCGAAAACTCTCAAATTGCTATGTATATACACGACATGCAATTTAATTTAATCTCTGTAAACAAGGTTGCAGCTGCAGTTGCTGGATACTTGCCAGAAGAGCTAGTAGGGCAAAGTTTATTTAAACTTTTTCCTCAGAATCGCAAGCCTTTTATAGCCAAATATCTTGAAAAAATAGATAAAAAGGGTGTTGATAATGGAACTGCCTACTTGGTTGGGAAGGATGGAAAAGAGAGAGTGTGGCTTTACAGTGCTGTTGCTGAAGAGATTAATAGTGGCGACCCACATGTGTTGGTAAATGCAGTAGATGTTACCGATCGTCATAAAATAGAAGCAGATTTGAAGGTTGCTACTAAAAAAGCTGAGGATGCCAATCGTGCAAAATCGGAGTTTATTGCCAATATGAGTCACGAAATTCGCACTCCCCTTAATGGAGTTATAGGCTTCACCGATTTGATGTTGAAAACAGAATTGGACGACACACAAGAGCAATACCTCAAGATTATCAATCAATCGGGGTCAACCCTGCTCAATATTGTAGATCAGATTCTAGATTTCTCCAAAATAGAGTCACAAAAAATTGCATTGGTAAAAGAGAAGATCGATTTACAGAGTTTAGCAGCCGATGCGTTTGCTATGGTTTCATTTGCATCCGATAAAAAACGATTGGAAATGCTCTTAGATTTTCAAGATGAGTTGCCTCGGTTTATTTGGGCAGATGAAATTCGTCTAAAGCAGGTGTTGGTAAATCTATTGAGCAATGCTGTGAAGTTTACAGAAAAGGGCGAAGTGAAATTGATAATAAACTTGAAAGAGCAATTGTCGGAGAATACTTTAGTCCTAAGCTTTTTTGTGTGCGATACAGGTGTAGGCATTCACCCCGATAAGCTAGACCTGATATTTAAAGCATTTACGCAAGAAGATGGCTCAATTACCAAGAAATATGGTGGAACAGGATTGGGTCTTACCATATCAAACAAACTTCTCGAACTTATGGGTAGCAAACTACATGTAGAGAGTGAGCTTGGCAAAGGTAGTTGTTTCTCCTTCGATTTGAAGCTAAGGGCAGAGAAAGATAGATTTAACGATGAGCTACTGAAGGGAATAGATAGGGTGTTGGTGGTAGACGATAATGATAGCAATCGACAGATATTGAAGCGAATGCTTGAGCTGAAAAACATCGAGGTAGATGAGGCAGATAGTGGCATGGCAGCCCTTTTGATGTTGCAAAAAAACGCTGAGTATGATGTTATTATTATGGATTACCACATGCCAGTGATGGATGGAATTGAAACCATTAGAAAAATAAAAGGTGATATAATAAAGACTGAAAAGCTAGAAGATCAACCCATTGTAATGCTCTACAGCTCGTCGGATAGTGAGCAGCTGCAAGCCGAGTGCGACGACTTAGAGGTGCAGTCGCGACTAGTGAAGCCCATCAAAATGCAGGAAATGTATGAGGTGTTGGCTAATTTGAAAAATGAAAAGCTGAAGAATAGTAAAATAAAGAAAGTCCCCTCTATCAAAGAAAAAGAGTGTCCTTTAAAAGAAGAAGCCTACACAGTTTTAATTGCCGAGGATAATGAAGTTAATATGTATTTGACCAAAATATTGGTGAAAGAGTTATCTCCCAATTCTACTGTATTGGAGGCAAGAGATGGTGAAGAAGCCGTACAGTTGTTTTTTGAAAACAAACCCGATTTGGTATTGATGGATATACAAATGCCCAATATGAATGGTTATGAAGCCACTCAAGCAATTCGCTTAAAAGAGACTGGCAAGCCCACTCCCATTGCAGCACTTACTGCTGGCAATATGTCAGGAGAGAAAGAGCGATCATTTAAAGCTGGTATGAACGACTTTATGGCAAAACCAATTGTGAAAAAAGATCTAGGGAAGCTCTTTGATAAATGGCTAAAAAACAACAAGATAGAAGAAGATAAAATAGATTATAAAAATGATGATATAGAACATTTAAATAAAAAATGGTTTCAACAGTATGCAACAGAAGATTCCGTTTTTAGGTCACAGTTCATCAAGCTGGCTTTATCAGAAATAGACAAAAGTGCCAAAGAGTTGCAGAAAGGTGTACTCGAAAGAGATTTAAAGGCGCTCAATGCTGCTGGTCATAAGCTAAAAGGTACAAGTCTTGCTATTGGACTAACAGAGCTGAGCAAGCAAGCTGTTGCTTTTGAGTTGCTCGAAGAGTGTGACGAAGAGTATACAAACAGCCTATTCGAGTCGGTGTTGTTCGAAATTAGAATAGTTAAAAAAATGTTGATGAATGAAGAGTAAAAGTTCAAACATAGACAGCGAAAAAACAGTTGAGCAGTTGATAGCCGAAAGCGAGTTGAAAACTAAATGGTTGTCATTGGTAGCTCACGATTGTAGAGGACTCTTTTCGAATATAACATACCTGCTTGATGCTTTAGCAGAAGAAAATATTACACCAGAAATATTTATGAGTATGCTCCCAGAGCTAAAGCAATTAGCCGAAAAGAACTCTAAAACTATCGAAAGCACTTTTGCATGGGTCAATGCCCAAACCGATGGTTTTTCAATCGATAATGAGTCGGTTGTTATTCATCATTTATTCTTAGAGTTAATAGAAGAGTTTGATAAAGAAATTACAGCAAAAGAGCTCACTCTAAATTTTGTAGGCGATAAGAAAACTTTGCTCAATACGGATAGATTTCTTTTAAGGTTTATATTGAAACAATTAATTGACAATGCTATTAAGTACTCCAATAAAGGTGATGTAGTGGATTGGTTAGCCCATTCAGATTCTGAAAAAACAACTATTTCCATTAAAGACAATGGAGTAGGAATGAAGAGTAATAGGCTTAGCACTATTGGCACACTCGACGGCGCACCCTTCACTGGAACAATGGATGAAAAGGGTGCAGGTTTGAGCCTCGTTATTGTAAAAGATTTTGTTGAGATGCTAGATGGCACAATGAGTGTATCATCTGTCGAAGGGTTGGGGACAAGAGTGGAGATTGAATTTAAAGCTAATAATTAAAAGTTTCCATGTTTCTTTGCAGTTTGTACATACTTGGCGTCAATGCTTCACAGTTGATTGGAAACTCCAACTCATCTCATGGTTCTGTACATTTTGCTACTCTTTTCAGACAAACTAAAGGAGATTGTAGTAAAGCACAACCAGTTTATTTTATTTTATGAATAAAATATTAAATTAATTGTTTTACTTAATCTTTTTAAGTAAATTGCTCTCGATATTTATAAAGTGTCTATATTACGTAGATTAATGTACTCAAGTGCAGTTTACTTTATAGTAATATAGTAGCACCTCGCCATTAAATAGAGTTTTATTTTGATATAAAACTGATAGTTTATGCAGAAGCATTAATTTTGATATAATTGAATTGATTGGAGTAAACAATATGAAGCAAATTGATGAAAAAATTCTAATAGCTGATGACCACGGAGTGGTGCGTTTAGGCTTGTCGATGATTATTAAAAAGTTGCGCCCACATGCTCTTGTAGAGCAAGTGAGCGACTATAAAGAGGTGATGCAGATAATAAAAGAAACAACTTTCGATATAGCTATTCTAGATTTGAACATGCCAAACGGCAATTTTCAAGAAGCCTTGCAAGCCATAAAGATAAAAGACCCCGATACTAAGGTTATGATATTTTCGTCGCAAGACGAGAGTTTGTATGCTGTTCGTTACCTAAAAATGGGTGCCGATGGTTTTTTGCACAAGGATTCGGGTGAGGATGTTATCAATAGAGCTCTGGTTAAAATGCTAGACAAAGGGCGCTATATGAGCGAAGAGGTGAAAGACTCTCTTATATACGATAAATTAAATAAACAACAAACACCCAATAACCCTTTGGAACTATTGTCGGAGCGTGAGATGGAGATTGCTTCGTGCTTTGTCGAAGGAGAAGCTCCCAAAGATATATCAAACAGATTAAATATACATGCATCTACAGTGAGCACCTATAAATCTAGAATATTCGAAAAGTTGAAGATTCAATCAATTGCCGAGTTGATTAAGATTTTTAATTTTCACGATATTTCAAAAGATTAAGCCTATTATTAGATTAAATTCTTTCATTATATTATTAAATGTAAGGCGATTACCAAAAAAGGTAGTTGCTTTTTTTGTTTTTGAACAACATTAAGCACATTATAGCTCGTATATTTGCAAGGATATCTAAAATAAATTGTTATTTTTGTATATAGATGTTGATATTGTTTAAATGCTTCGAGGAGTAGCAATATAATTTAGCAGTTTGTGCTTTGTTTATATGCTTTTCGATACTATAGATGTTATATCTATTTTATTTAAATCTTAATTACATAGCTCCTTAACACTTTTACCACACTGTTGCACTTTAACACTATTCCAACATCATTATTCAATTTTGATTCACTTTTATTTGAAGCGATATGCATACTATTTCAAACTCTAAAGAACAACAACGCCTTAATGCTTTAAGTGACTACAATATAGTAGATCCTGACACTGATTTTAGCTGTATTCTAGAATCAATAGCTACTATTTGCGATGTGCCACTTTGCAATATTGTTGCAGTTTCTAAAGACAACTTAGAAGTAATTGCTTCAACTGGCATGAAAATTACTAAACAGCACAAGCGCAAGGGGTCTTGTAGTCAATATATACTCGATCAGGGCAGGTTTTGCGAAATAGAAGATATCAGAAATCATAAGGAGATAGATGATAGAACTCATCTATTGGAAGATTTTGAAATTCGGTTTTTTGCTGGCTTCCCCCTCACAGACGACCTTGGGCATAGTTTAGGCACTTTCAATATTTATGATACCAAACCACGTGTGCTTACTGAACATCAAAAGTATCTTTTTGCCAAATCAGCAGATAGTATAGTAAAGGTTTTTATTCAAAATCGTCAAAAGCATCGTTTTCTCTTTTTCGACAATATGTACAAAAAGTCGAAAGATATAATAGGGATAGCAGATATTAATGGCGAGATTCTAAAAGTAAATAAGGCTGTTTCAAAAATATTAGGGTATGAAATAGATGAGGTGGAAGGTAAAAACGTTTTAGACTTTGCCGATTCATCCCTTTTAAGCGAAATTGAAGGGTCATTCAGTCAGTTGACAGCAGGGAACGATACTGTTAGTTACACAAACCCTGTGGTTGCAAAAAACAAAGAAGTGAAATGGATAGAGTGGACTACTAATATAGAGCATTCAACCGAATTGATATATTTTGTGGGCAGAGATAAAACCGAAATTCACGAAAAGGAACAATTGTTGAAAAATAGCGAAGTGCGCTTTCGTACATTTTTCGAAAACTCGCAGAGCTTCATGATGATTCACGATTTAGAAGGCACCATAGTTTCTGTAAATAAGAGTGCAGCAGAAATGGTTGGGAAGACAGTAGAGGAGTTAAGTGGGGCAAGTTTATTCGACTATATTCCACCAAGAAGGTGGGATAAATTGCGCACCTATTTGAAAGATATTAATGAAAAAGGGTTTGCAAAATCCGACTCCCGCATAATAGCAAAAGATGGTAAGGAGAGATACTGGCACTATAACTCAGTTGTTGAAAGAAACATCAATGGAGAAACTTATGTTTTGGCAAATGGCACAGATTTAACCGATCGCCTTAAAATGGAAGAGGAGTTGAAGATTGCCACTAGAAAAGCCGAAGAGGCAAACAGTGCTAAATCTGAATTTATTGCCAATATGAGCCACGAAATTCGAACCCCACTTAATGGTATTATTGGTTTTTCAGATTTGATGTTGAAAACACCGCTCAACAACACACAAGAGCAATACCTTAAAATAATAAATCAATCTGGAGCTACTCTTTTAAATATTATAAACCTGATTCTAGATTTCTCAAAAATTGAGTCTCGGATGATTACACTGGTTGATGAAAAAGTTGATCTGCAAAACCTTGCATCCGATGCCTGTGCTATGGTTTCGTTTGCATCAGAGAAAAAAGGGTTGGAGATGCTACTCGATTTCAAAAAAGAGTTGCCTCGTTATATCTGGGTTGATGAAATAAGGTTGAAACAGGTGTTGGTAAACCTGTTGAGCAATGCTGTTAAATTTACCGAAAAAGGCGAGGTGAAACTATCGATAAATATAGAAGAAAAACTAGCCAGCGACGATATTATAATTAATTTTAGTGTGTGTGATACAGGTGTAGGTATCCACCCCGAAAAGTTGGAGCATATATTTAAAGCCTTTACACAAGAAGATGGATCAATTACAAAAAAGCATGGAGGAACTGGGCTTGGGCTCACTATCTCTAACAGATTACTAGAGTTGATGGGAAGTAAGTTGAATGTGAAAAGCGAATTGAATAAAGGGAGCACCTTTTCTTTTAAGTTGAAATTGAAGGCAGAGCAAGGTGAATTTGACGATACCTTGTTGAGAGGAATTAAAAAGGTTTTAGTGGTTGATGATAACGACAGCAATCGCAAGATATTGAGGCACATGCTCGAACTTAAAAACATAGAAGTAGATGATACAGATAGTGGATTGAATGCCCTTTTAATGTTGCAGAAAAATGCTCAATACGATGTTATTATTATAGACTACCACATGCCAGTGATGGATGGAGTCGAAACCATTAGAAAAATAAAAGAGGGTATTATTAATGGAATTAATATCGAAGATCAGCCCATTATTATGCTCTACAGCTCGTCGCATAGCGAGAAGTTGCAAACCGAATGCGACAGCTTAGATATACAACTGCGCTTGCTAAAACCCATCAAAATGCAAGAGATGTACGAAGTGTTGGCTAAGCTCAACAGTGAAAAAAGAGAAAATGACAGAATTAAAAGCGATAGCAAGAAAGAGCAAGCTATAGAGAAGTTTCGCTTTGTTGATGGTGCAGACAAAAGCTTGCTACATGAGCCTGTAACTGTGTTGATAGCAGAGGATAATGAAACTAATATGTTTTTAGCCAAAACTCTAGTAAAGCAATTAGCTCCGAATTCTCAAATTTTAAAAGCTAGAGATGGTGTGGAGGCTGTGGATCTCTTTTTTGAACATTTCCCCGATTTTGTATTGATGGATATACAAATGCCCAACATGAATGGGCTTGAAGCTACAAAACAGATACGCATCAAAGAGATAGGTGCGCCAACCCCCATTGTGGCTCTCACAGCAGGGAGCATGTCTTGCGAAAAGGAGAGATGTTTGCAAGCAGGGCTTGACGATTTTGTGCCAAAGCCAATTGTGAGAAAAGATTTGGCAGTTGTTTTAGATAAATGGTTGAAAACTAACAAGAACCGCGAAAACGAGCGCATCTACAAATCAAAATTAAAAGAACATTTTAGTAAAACATGGCTTGATGATGGTTTGACAGATGATTTTGAAGTTAAACGCCAGTTTATAAAATTAGCTCAAACAGAAATAGAAGAGAGTGCCAAAGCGTTGAATAAAGCAATACTTGAACAAGATTTGGTGGCGCTAAATGCAATAGGACATAAGCTAAAAGGAACATGTTTTACAGTTGGGCTCACACAGTTGAGCAAGCTGGCAAATGCTTTCGAGAAACTCGAAGCATTTGAAGAGAAGCATGTAAACAGTCTGTTTGAGTTGATACTGTTTGAAATTAGAATTGTAAATAAGCTATTATTGGTAGAACAATCAAAACTTCGAAATAGATAATCGGAAATCTATAGCGATTTATAAGCAAACAGCTATAATTACTATGGTTTTTCAGTTTAGAGGCTCTTTTTCATGTTAAAACAGCACTTTTCTTGCGTAACAATAAAAACAAGTGCATTTAATTTAGGAATGTTATATAATTTTCTTATCTTTATCAGACATAACAAAATGTATTCATGAATACTGTTACACAAGAAGCATTGCTAACACGATATGCGCTGTTTAAAACCAGCTTTACCGGTTTCTATTGATTCAAATGGGCAGTTGAAAAAAAGGAGGCAGTTATGAGGAGAACACTAATAACAATTGCGATAATAATATTCACATCAGTCATGTCCGCAGCTCAATCAGAAAGCAGTGGCTCAAGTGGTAGTGTTACGCTCAGTCTCAGACTAAGCCCAATACAAACCCTATTTGTAAACTCATCACAAAAAAACATCGATTTAGTATATACAGACGCCAGTGATTATAGAGATGGTGTCACTTCAGAGCAAAAAGATCACCTAAAGATATTTAGTACCGGAGCATTCACCGTAAACGTGCATTCCAAATCTGACGATATAACACGATCAGACGGAGAAGAGTCTATTTCGGCACATACATTAAAAGTAAAGGCTGCCCCTGGAGCCTCAAATGCATTGACAAGTGCAACAGTAAACGAGGTGAGCCTCTCTTCTACAGCAACAAATTTAATTTCTAGTGGAGTAGGGGGTGCCGATAGAAACTTTAATATCACTTATAGCGGCATGGGAGCCGATGCTTATGTGAATAAGTATTACGACCACGAAAGCCCCACTGTCTATAGCACAACGGTTACCTATACTATTGAAGCAAAATAGGTTTCTCTTAAATATAGAAACAAAAATACCAAAGCAACTAATGGATAATACCGTTAGTTGTTTTTTTGTGTGATGCGGCTAGTTTTACTCCATTCTTATAGCTGTGTCTATTTCTTTTATCAAAAAATGCTGTTGACAGACAGCGTGTTAGTCTTGCTTGTAGTAAAATTACTACAAGCCTTTCCAATTTTTACTACAAGATATCTATTGCAGATGAGCTACTTTTGTTGCGAGTGGTGAAAAGCCGCTTAATTAAAAAAACAGTATTAAGCATTTAATAAAGATAGACATATATATATGAAACGAATAATTTTATTTACAACAATTATATTAGCAAGTGTTTCTGTGGCTATGGCACAAGCAGCCGTACCTCCTGTTGTTTCCGCCGATGCGAGCGATCAGGTTACGCTCAACGTAGAGTTGCATCCAATTCAAACCTTATTTATTAATTCAACCCAAGAAAAAGTAGATTTAGAATATAAACTCACTACAGACTATAGTGCTGGGGTTTCGTCTCTACAAGAAGATCACCTTAAAATATATAGCACTGGTGCTTTTATCGTACAGGTACAATCAGCTACCAATGATATTAAAAGAGCTGGTGGAATAGAAACCATTTCAGCATCAACCATTAAGGTTAAAGCAGAATTGGGCTCTACAAATTCATTGGCTGGTCAAACTATGGCTGAAGTAAGCCTTTCAACTACTCCTACAAACTTAATTAATAGTGGTGTTGGCGGAGTTGATAAAAACTTTAATATAACCTATAGTGGCTTAGATTTAAATGGATATGTAAACAACTATTTCAATGACGAAAACCCAACTGTTTACACAACAACAGTAACTTATACAATTGCAGCACAGTAAGAAAGATTAGACAACGATTATTATTAAAAGCAACTAATGGGTAATACCGTTAGTTGCTTTTTTGTGAAATAATAATTAGCTAAATTTTTGTCATTCCGAGTAAGAACCCAATTTTTATTGGGCAAAAAGAAGGGAATGACATTCAGATTTCATCTTGTGTTTTAAGGTCTGAAAGACCGGTATAATTCAGCCCAGGCTAAAGGCCTGGGGTTACTAGTTGAATAATATGATGTTAGGGCTGTAAGCCTGGCATAAAAAATGTAATTGTATAAATAACAGCATATTATAAATTATGTCATTGGTATACGCAGTGAGGAATCTCTTCACTGTTCTAGAATTATTCTATCAGGTAAATTCTTCACTCTTCATTTGCATCCTTTGTAGTAAATTTACTACACGCACTTCCAATTATTACTACAATAAACTGCTTGTTGTGATGTTATCTTTGCACCATCAATTAAAGACAAAAACAAAAACATTTAAAAAACATACAGACATGAAGAAATTTATTTTATTCGCAGCAATTTTATTTGCAGGGGTTTCAGTGGTTTCAGCAAAGAAAGATGACCCAAAAGTTTCAGGTTCAACTTCAACAGAGCTTTCTGTGAAATTAATGCCAATACAAACAATTACTATTAACCAAAATACAGTAGAGCTGCTTTATAAAACTGAAGCTAACTATAATGATGGTGTTACTTTAGATCAATCAAATCACTTTAAAGTTTACAGTACAGGTGGTTTCAGTGTAGGAGTAAGCTCATCTGACGATAAGCTTAAAGGAGATAAAGGGAAGGATATTGATGCAAAGACTATAACTGTAGAAGCTTCAAGTGGAACGAACTCCTCTGATTTAAAACTCAGTGATGTTAAACCAGTTCCTCTATCTAAAAAAGGTAGTACATTATTTGCTTCTGATAAAGGTGGTGCAGATTTACACTTCAATGTTAAATATGTTGGTGGAACACTAAAAGACTATTTTGATAAACTTTTTAATGGAAGTGACGCTTCTGTTTTTGAAACAACAGTAACATACTCTATTACTCCTAATTAACAAGACTAAATAAAAGTAAAATATAAAAAGTAACTAATGGATAATACCGTTAGTTGCTTTTTTTGTTTTCCTGGGTGGTGTGGAGCTCACTTTCGATTATAGAGCCGTTTCACGCAACGGCTTTTAAACCTAGTGTCACCATTGAACTAGCCTGTCATTCCGATACGCAGTGAGTAATCTCTGCAACTGTTCAAGAATTATTCAACCGGGTTAATTTCTCAGCCTTGTGGAATAAAATATCCGAATATAATTCAATGCATTATTCCACGTGGTAAATTCTTCATTCTTAGCTCTTAATTCTTCATTCTCAGCCTTTGTAGTAAAGTTACTACACACACTTCCAATTATTACTACAATAAATTACTTGTCGTGATGTTATCTTTGTACTAACATTTTAAGACAAAAACATTTAAAAACATACAGACATGAAAAAAATAATATTATTCGCAGCAGTTCTTTTTTCAGTAATTACAATGGTGAATGCACAAGACAGTGGTACAGCTAACCTAACTATTAAGTTAAACGCAATACAATCTATCACTGTTGGTGGTGATGTGGTAATAGACTACACTAGTGCAGATGACTATGCAAATGGAAAAGAATCTGATGATTTTACTACGCTAAGTGTAATTTCAGCAGGTGGTTTTGCAATACGTGTGGGCGCAGAAGACTTAACAAACGGAACTAGCACTATGGCAGCAAAAAACATTAAAGTAACAGCAGCAGCAATAGGAGATGCTACTGGAGCAACGTTTGATGCTAATGGCACCCTTGTAAAAGCTGCAGCAAAGAAAGCACTTATTGAAAGCACTATAGGTGGTGTAAACAAAAAGTACACAGTAAAATACAAAGGCGACGGTGGTAATGAGTATATGGAAAACTACAATGCAGGTGGTACTCAAGAGTATACTACAACAGTAACCTACACAATTACTGCTAAATAATAAGACGCATTAATCATCAAATATATAAAAGCAATTAATGAGTTACATCGTTAGTTGCTTTTTTTTGCTTAAATTTGTATTACAACATATTATTACTTATTACTATGAATACAAAAATATCTTCTCGTATTGTTGCACTAGGTGCACTATTGGTTCTGTTTTTTGCTTCACAAAGCATCAGTGCTCAAACAGGATTGTCGGTAAGTCCACCACGCACCTACTTCACATTGGGCGCTGGACAAACAGAGACCAAACAAATATTGGTGAGCAATCCTAGCAAAACACACACCTTGGAGCTATCCGTGTCGTTCAACGACTGGGAGTATGACAGCATTGGCAACAATGTAATGGCAGAAGCAGGCGTGCTGAGCAATTCGTGTGCCGATTGGGTAGATATCTTGCCACAATCGTTCTTCTCTATTGCCCCTGGACAAAGCTATGAGTTGGACGTGAGGATGCGCGTGCCAGAAAACCTTTCGGATGATGAGCCAGTGCATACATGCATGTTGTTCATTACCCAAATAAATCCTACCGATGGTGTGAACGAGCAGGGAGCAAATATAAAAATTGCAGTTCGTTCGGGTGTAAAGCTCTACCATCGCAAACCTGTTGCCCGTAATGCCGATGTAGAGATTATGGATTTTGCATACAACAAAGAGCAGCCCAATCAAATAAAATTTGCTTTCGAAAATACAGGCAATGTTTGGACAGATGGCACCATTACTTGCGATTTGTTGAATCAAGAGACGGGTGAACAGACTAAACTTGAAAATGTGGTCTTTTACTCTATGCCAGGCGATTATCGATATCTATACTTTCAATTGCCTGATGATTTGGAAGCTGCAAAATATATTGCCACAGCAATTTTCGATTACGAGCATGCAGCCTCGGTAAAGATGGCGGAATTATCATTCGATTATGAAAAATAAATTACTTTTTCTATCCATTGCTTTTATTCTTGTGGGGTTGTTTAGTTCAGATCAATTGTCTGCTCAAATTACTTCACAGGCATACTCCGAGTGGATAAAGGTAGATTCGTATAATGGCTCCACTACAAACGCTGCATTTAAATATATAATACATATTGGTAAAAAAGAGATTGAATACGAAGATTGGTCGATGCAAGTACGTGCAAATCCACCAATTATCAATTCAGAAGGAAAAACAATTGATCCCTCCAGAATAAGTATTCAGTTACGCAATGTGAAAGGTGGTCCAAAGCTTAAAGATTTTGAAGCTATTACAAAGCCCATACCATTGAGCTTTGCAGATCAGTATATCATAAGAAAGTCGGATGAGGAGTTAAAGGCTGAAGACGACTATTATCAACAGTGGACTTTCGAGTTCGATATTATTGTTGAGGGAGGGGCTTATTTAGACGAGTTGAAAAGTTGGAATCAGTATTTGATGAACTTGACTTTTTCTGTTAAAGATAGGAGAGGTAGAATGATAACTGAAGCTAGTGCAAATGTACAGATGCAGATTTACCCATCAGACATGCCTCCCTTCGAACCCACTTATGGAATAGAGATAAACTCGAATGCTAAAAATGGTTTGCTAGAATTTAAAAGCGTTACCGACTACGTGAATGGAGTGGAGCAAGTATACGAAAACGGACTCTCTGTTATTTCAGATACCCCCTATCAAGTACAGGTGAGAAGTTTAACAAGCTATTTCGAGGCTGACAACAATCTCACGCTACCAATAAGCACAGTGAGATTGCAGATACAAGACCCTAAAAATAGTGGTGTTGGCGGCACAGTCATTCTGTCTGAAAATTTGCAAACAGTATTTAGTGCTACTAATCAAGGGAGTGGGAATAAACCTCGCGATTTCAATCTGCGCTATTTTACACAGCCCAACGATGAGCGCATGATAAACGCCAAACCCGCCAGCTACAAAACCACACTGATGTACACATTGATGCCTCAGTAAAACATTTAAAAAGACCCTTCTTTGTTTGTGAAGAAAATATTTATTACACTCTTCTCTCTATCATTTTTATGCGCAATTGGTTTTGCGCAAGAGAGCAGTGTGCCTGCATTTTCGATACAAACAGATAGTGTGGTGGTAGCCGAAAATGGCGATTTGGTGCGTCTTACCATAAAACTAAAAAACGAGGGCTCAACCCCCTTCAGTGGCAGGTTGGCATTAAAAACAATCGACGGAATAAAACTAATTGGACAAACAGCCAGCTCCATACAAATAGCACCCAATTCTCAACAATTTATACCCATTCGCATTAGCATTGGCAACGAGGTGCCAGCTGGTAAAAGTGCTGTTCAGTTAGTGTTGATAGACGACGACAAGATTGAAAAAGCACAATTTACCACCACCTTTTCGCTGCAACCCAAAAGGCAGGTAAATTTATCGGTGCACAACCCCAACCAGTTGATGCAACATGTGGGCGACTCGCTTAAAGTGCAAGTGCAGCTCACCAATAGAGGCAATAGCAACGAGACCATCACCCTTACAGCAGCCTTTCCAGATTTGCGAGGTGGCAAAAGGTTGGAAAAACAACAAATAGTGTTAGCCTCTTTTCAAGACACCATTGTCTCTTTCAACAAAATTATTACCCGCGAGCTGTTGAGTGTAGAACGCTATACAGTGAATGTGGCAGCCCTTTACAACAATGGCGAGTTGATAAACAATGTGATGGTAGGCGTGCAAAACGTATCAGGCAATCGCACATTTTCTGACCCCTCTCGCGGTTATGGCTTCGACAGCTATAGCAGCAATTATATCGAGATGAGCGGCATCAACCTCTTCTCTCAAAGCGAAGCAATACAGGTAAATGCTCAAAACCAATTTGATATGCTGGGCGGAAATCTCGACGTTAGCCTCAATGGCTATCTATACACACACGGATCTTCGCGTCCTCTCTTGAGCAACACCTATATCGATTACCAGAAAGATGGAGTGGGTGTAAGGGTTGGTAATATATCCGAGAGTTTAGAAACTTTTGTAAACGGTAGAGGGGTAAAAACCTATTTCCAAAATGCTGAAAAAACCAAGCTGCTAGAGGTGGGGTGGGTAGATAAAAGCTACAACCTGCTTGGCGACGAGTTTAGATATGCCGATGGAAGCGGATACACAGCTTATGCCAAAACAGAACTTAAATCAGAAAAAGACAGAGAATACACAGCCAATATACTCTACGATAGAGCTCCACAAAGCAACTCGGAGAATATAATTGCAATGAATGCCTACAATTTTCTTTTGATGAAAGATGTGTCGCTGGGTTTTGACCTTGGAGGCGGACTCACCCGGTTGCTGCAAGGTGGCAACGCTTCGTTTGAACCCTCTTTTGCTGTTGGCGGAAAACTAAATGGCAGGTTTGGTAATTTCAATATCAGTAGCACCAATTTTTATAGCACTGGCTACTATCCGGGCGTCAGAAGGGGTGTGTTGCAGCTAAACGAGCGTTTAAGTACTCAGGTAAACGGGGTTAGTATGTGGGCAGGCTATTCGCTCTATCGCTACAATCCTAAACATTTGCAAGCAGGCTACACCTATTTCTCTTCCAATCTATCAAACACTAGATATGAGGTGGGTACAAACTTTCCGGTAACACGTAGAGTGAGCGGAAGCTTCTCTATAAAACATCAAACCGACGAGGGGATGATAGGTGTGGGCTCTGAAAACAGAATGAAATCTAAGATGCACTCCATTAGGCTCACCGAATCGGTCAACTGGCGCAGTCGCAACACATTGCACTCAATAAACTTGAGTTCAGAAAATGGTTTCTATAGTATGCCCGATGGCACAGGGCGAAAAATTCAATTGCGTGCCAATGCCAATTACAGCTACCGTATCTTTAATCTCAATAGCTATTATCAAAAAGGCGATTTCACTGTTATGGAAGCCTATCGAAACGCCCAGCTAGACCAAAGCAACTATCGATTTAATGTGTCGGGTTCTTTAAGGAAAGAGTTTTTTAATAGAAAACTAAAAACGCAGTTAAATGTAAACTACAACCGCGACTCCTATTCTGGATCAAACTGGACCTACTCGGGGCAGATAGATTATGAGGTAATTCCACAAGTTAGAACCTTTGCCAATGTATATGTCTACAATTATAGTAGCTCGTCGTATAGCTCCATCAACACCAACCTGCGGGTAGGAGTGCGCTACAACCTGCCATCGAGCCGAGCCGAGACGAAGGGAAAAAGAGGAGACCTTAAGCTATTTCTATTTTACGACAACAATGCCAACGGCATATACGACGATGGCGACACCCCCGCCGAAGGAAGAATTGTAAACATTGGCGATGTTAGCTTTATAAGTAACAGACAAGGTTTGGTGGTTTATAAAAAAATGCCCTACGATGAGTACTCTCTCAGAATGCCATCACAAGATTGGTTTGCCATTATTCCATCGTTTGTAAATATTAATGAGAGGCGCACCTCTATTGATGTGCCATTGCAACGCACTGGTAAAGTAACAGGCAGCTTGTATTACAACTACGATGCACGCACCAGCGAAGAGTTTGCCGAGAAATATGGAGGCTTGCGGATGTGGGCTACTGCCGCCAATGGTAAGAAAATCGAAGCCCTTAGCAATGCCAATGGAGAGTTTACACTTTTCCTTCCTGTGGGCGAATACGAAATATCGGTCGATGCTAACTCGCTCACCAAGAATGTATACACCGAGTTTGAGCCACAAACCGTGAAGGTGGTTGCCAACGAAACTACCCACATACCCGCTATTGAGTTGAAGATAAAGCAACGCAAGATTGAGGTAAAAAGATTTGGGTCGTAAGTTGAATAGTAAAAGCGTTTGACATCAATATAGGCAGACTATTTACTTGCCCTTTGCCAATTATTATTTGTCTTTTGCATATTTATTTTTGCCTCATGCAAATTTTTTAACCATTTATTTTTGCTCACTCTCCCCAAATAACGTAGTTTTGCGTCGTGGATAAGAAGTGCCCTTAAACCATTAAGGTTTTATAAGCTTGCACACTCCACTTATAAATTGATATATAAAGGTGTTTTTCACCACACAATATTTGCAGTAATGGCAAAAAAAAGCCCCACTGCAATAGTGAGGCTTTCATTTGTTTAAAGATTATAATGTATTTGCCGATACACTATAATATACATTTCACAGATTGTAAGACCGCTATGCCCTACTGCTTTGAATGAGCTGCTTCATCGTTGACATTGTCATCAGAAGTAGCTTTTTCTTGGTCTACACTTTCCAAAGAACCATTGCTGGACTCTATGGCGCTTGTTTGGCTCGATGGGCTCTCCATCTTCATAATAGAACCATCGTACACTTGAGAGGGGTAATCCGCTCCATTGCCGTTCATTGCTGTAGTTTCAACTTCCGTAGAAGTGTCATTTCCAGCAGTGCCTTCGGGTTGCGTTGCTTCATCTCCATTTTCATCATCAGTTGTATCGCCATTTTTTATAGCCGCTTTGCGTTTGTTGCTATGATCGCGAAGTGTTATCTGAAGTCTGTACTTTCGTGAGACAACGTTCAACTCATTAACCACTGGCTTGTAATCAATGTCAGGATTTCTCAACTGCGCCACTTCAATCTCTTTAAAAACATCTTCAATCAAGCCATATACAACTCTTTTAAGCTCTCTTGTTGATATTTTAGTGCGAGTTGAAAGTTTGGCAGACCTATTGCTAATAATCTCTCTCACATCATCAAGAGCTTTGCCCAAAGTCATTACATCTTCCAACAAATCGAGTTGTGTGATTGCTGCTTGCAAATTCTCGTCATTCTCCACATCATCAAGAAAACCAGCTATCTTCTGGTTCACCTCGGTTCTGTTTCTACTTCTATTCAAATAGCGTAGATGTCGCTTTGTTGAAGTTTGGATTACATGCATCTCCTTAGGGTCCATTCTTTTACTTGCCAATCGCACTTTCAGATTAATTTTGCTAGCCAATAGCAACATCTCCTCACGAGCGGGTTTCAACTCCAGCAAATATGGGTCTACACCATATGGCACCTTCAGTTTGCTTATCAACGATTTCTGAGCCATTAGTAAATCAAACACTGGTTTGATTAGCAGCAACTCAGGGTCGTTTTTCTGCACTACACTTATTACCTCCTCTGCCAATTCAGCTATTTCTAGCTTTAGCATTTTGCTTACTGGGAGTCTTTCTATTTCCAGTTTGTTTTTGTGAAAATTCATATTTGTAATTTTTTTATGAATTAATTAAATTGCCACTTTACATTATCAACCATTACTGGCCACTTAATAATTAATAATGAGGGTAAATGTCGCACCCTTTTTATCATTAATATATTGCTATATTATTATCTCTTCATATATAGACGGGCAGGTTTTTTAAAACAGACTCTCGCTGTAAAATAGTCAATGCCCTTTGTCTTCTTTTCCATCATGTCAAAAAACGCTTCGGAGCTTCTTTCAAGCACCCATTGTGAACACAAATATAGCTGTTGGGATTAATAAAACTATGTGTTAGAATAAAAATCGAACAATAATAACCCTCAATCTTATATTTATACTCTATTAACTCATTGTTGGGCTTCCTCTTTTCGTAAGATACTAATTGATATTTAGCACCCTTTTATGCCTTCAAACAAGCTAATATAAGGCTATTGCCTTCAAATAATATGCAATGATAAAGAATCTTTTTTGATCTACCCAATAAAGAGCACTTAAAATATGAGTTTTGTTGATAAGTTTTTACTATTAAAATGACAAGCCCTGGTTTACAGCATCTTAGCATTTTGTACACTTCATCTAATAGTCATATAAATAGAGCTTGATGATGTTATTAATGTTAAAACTAATAACAACTATTGCTAACCGATAGGTTTACAATCAATTGTAATTCAAATTACTAATTTGCCGAAACCTGCAATGTCTTCTATTATGCAGCATCTCTCTAAAAAGCATTCTTATTTGAGCATCCAAAATATTAAAATATATGCAAACTAACCCTTTTGTATTAACTCTTCCCCTTGTTTTAACAATATGACACATAATCAGCATCTCTCATTCACATTTCAACTCCTCTCAGCACTATCTTCTCACTAATTCAACGATATTGGGTTGAAGTTTTGCATTCTATTTCTTTCATTCATCCTGGTGTTTACATGGTTCATACCATAATTGATTCATGCACCATGGTGTTCAGAAATTTTGCATCGTAATTGCTTCATCACCCGCGGTGTTTCAAAACTTTGCACTTCAATTGCATCATCCACCTTGATGTTTTCAAACTTCGCACTTCAATTGCATCATCCACCTTGGTGTTTTCAAACTTCGCACTTGAATTCGAACATCCATCGTCGTGCCTACAAACTTTGCACCATAATCGCAAAATCCTCCGTGGTGTTTCAAAACTTAGCACTATAATTTCAAAATTCACCGCGTGGTTTACAAACTTAGCACCATAAACGGACAAAACACCGCGGTGAAAATTGAGTGTTTTTTGTGTTTTTCAAAATCACCATGGTGAAAATTGGTGTTTTTGTGTATAAATTCAATCCACCACGTAGGAATTTTAAAAAACAGTGTGAATTTCATATCCACCTCGGTGTAAATTCAAAAAATAGTGAGCTTTTAAAATTCACCGCAGTGTAAATTGAAAAAACAGTGCGTTTTTTCCTTCCACCACGTAGAAAATTGAGAATAAAGTGCGAATTTGTCATCCACCACGTAGAAAATTCAATTTATTGTGCGTTTTTCATTTCCACCGCGGTGGATATTGAAGATGCAGTGCAAAGTTTGCGTCCACCGTGGTGGAAATGTTGAAAAAAGTGCAAAAACAGCAAAAAAGGGGGTGAAAAGGGTGTTTTTGAGGCAAAAGTCACTCTTTTGTCTCATTTACTAATTTACCATGGTAGAAAATACGGAAACGCTTGAAATTAAAATCTACCGCGGTAGATATAGTTTGTAAAACTTTTTGTTGCTAAAACTAATGTATAGCAAGACTTTGTAGTAAAACTTCTACACTTACTTCCACTTTTTACTACATATAGGTGCTTTGCCGCCGATTATCTTTGAGTTTTAGTTTTTAGAGTCTTTTATTTACTTTATTGAGCCAACGTGAGATATTTGACTTGGCACAGAGCAAAGAGGACAAAGATTTGTTGAAGATTGCTGCTATCTATTTCCCTAATAATGCCATTGCCAATATTAATGCATCGTCTGTTGCATTGGTTAAAGGCAATTTGGATGAGGCGTGGACTTACCTATCGAAAGTAGAAAACAATCCTGAAGCGTATAACAACCTTGGTATCTACTATTGGTTGAGGGGTGATGTGGAGAGTGCAAAGGAGTATTTTCAAAAAGCAATGGCTATTGACAGCCAAAAAGAAAATGCAGTGGCAAACATGAAGCTGCTGGAAAGATATTAAGAAGTTTAACCGAGAATCTAATATGTTTTTTTAAATGTTGGAGGGGCTCTGCGAAGTGATTTTGCGGGGCTCTTCTTTTGTTTGAGCTTTTAGCGAATAGCAAACAGAGAACAGCAATGAGCAGCAGTTTTTTCGAACTGAGTAGAACTAATCCGAGAAATCTGTGGTTAGTTTTATTTATTAAACTATTCGCATCCTCATTGCGCGTCTGAATAACAATAAAAATGAAGAAGCTGTTTTTTTGTAACCTTTATCTTATATGATAGACTAAACTTATAAGCAACCAAATTGTTTATTGTAGAGGTATAGAGATTAAATTTGTCTCATTAAAATTAAAATAGAATTATGAACTTAAAAAGAATTGGCTTATTGGCCACTGTTATTATTATGGCAATAACTGTAAGTGCACAATCGCTTGTGGGCGATTGGAAAGGTGTGTTGACTGTGCAAGGAGTAGAATTGGAGTTGGTGTTTCATGTAGAGAAAGCTGGTGATGACTACACCTCAACCATGGATGTTCCGCTTCAGGGTGCAGTGGGCATACCTGTTGAGAAAACAGTGTTGGATGGAAATAGTGTATCGTTTGCTATTCCTATGGCACAGATATCTGTGAAGGGAACCATTGAGGGAAATACTATTACAGCTGACTATGATCAGGCTGGGCAGCAGTTTCCACTTGTGCTAACTAAATTTGAGCAAACGCTACCTGGAAATCCCGACTTGGTGAGTAGCGACGAGGAGTTGAAAGCTTTGGCTGCTTTGGATAAAGGGGATTACAAATACGAGGTAGCCGACTATTTTGCAAAGCCAGAGGCATCTTCTTTCAGTCTGTCACCCAATGGAAAGTATTTGTCGTATATGGAGAATGATCCATCGGGCAATAAGAAGCGTCACGTTTATATCAAAGAGATTGCTACAGGTGAAGTAAACTTGGCAATTGAAGAGAAGGACGAGCTGATTAAAGGGTATGGTTGGATAAATGACGATCGCCTATTTTATGCAATGGACAAAGGTGGTGATGAAAATTTCCATATATATGCTGCGAATATTGATGGCACTAATGCCAAAGACCTCACTCCCTATGATGGTGTGAAGGCGGCTATCATCAATATTTTGAAAGATCAGAAGGATTATATTATCATTTCGATGAATAAAAACAATCCGCAAGTTTTTGAGCCTTATAAGCTGAATGTTGTAACAGGAGAAGTAGAGCAACTATACAGCAATGATGACCCAGCTAACCCAATTCAGGGTTATAGTTTTGATAAGGATGGTGAGTTGAGGGCTTTTACCAAGATGAAAGATGGTATAAAAATGGAGCTCTACTACAAAGATTTGGCTTCTGGGGAGTTTAACCTGATGAAGACGATGAACTGGGACGAGAGTTTTGGTATTATGGGATTTGATTATGCATCGGACAATATGGACCAAGCTTATGTAGTGAGCAATTTGGATAGCGACAAGGCAAGAATTGTGCTATACGATTTGAAGAAGAATGAATTGGTAAAAGAGGTGTTCTCGCATCCAGATTATGATGTGAGTGGTATGGCTCGCTCTCGTAAAAGAAACTATGAGATTGATTTCTTTTCATACAATGGAGAGAAGAATGTATTGATACCGGTAAGTGAGTCTTTTAAAGAGTTTGATGCAGCAGCTAAAGAGACTTTTCCAAATAAAGAGGTTTATAGAGTAGATTTTGATGATAATGAGGAAACTTATCTTGTTATTGTGCAGAGCGATAAGCTATACGGTACATACTATACATACGATGTAGCTAATAAGGAGTTTACGCTTCTTTACGACTTGATGCCTCAGCTAAAAGAGGAGGATATGGCGGAGATGCGTCCTATTACTTTTACAAGTAGAGATGGGCTAACTATTCACGGTTATATCACCTTGCCAAAAGCTGCATTGGAAGGCAAAAAGGTTCCTATGATTGTTAATCCACATGGTGGACCACAAGGTATAAGAGATAGTTGGGGCTTTAATCCTGAGACGCAACTGTTTGCAAGTCGTGGATATGCTACTTTGCAGGTAAACTTTAGAATTTCGGGTGGTTATGGAAAAGAGTTTTTGCGTGCTGGTTTTAAGCAAATTGGACGTAAAGCGATGGATGATGTGGAAGATGGAGTGAGATATGTGTTGGAGCAAGGATGGGTGGACGAGGACAAAATTGCCATCTACGGTGGTAGTCACGGAGGATATGCCACATTGATGGGATTGATTAAAACTCCCGACCTTTATGCTTGTGGTGTAGATTATGTAGGTGTGTCGAATATCGAAACGTTTTTCTCTTCGTTTCCAGAGTATTGGAAGCCGCTTACCGAGATGGTGAAAGCTATTTGGTATGACTTGGACGATCCAGAGGAGGCGAAAATTGCTCGTGAGGTGTCGCCAGTGTTTCAGGTGGATAAAATAACGAAACCTATATTTGTTGTGCAAGGTGCAAATGATCCACGTGTAAATATTAACGAGTCGGATCAAATTGTAGAGAAGCTTCGTGCAAGAGGGTTTGAAGTGCCTTATATGGTGAAATACAACGAGGGTCACGGGTTTTATCGTGAAGAAAATAGTTTAGATTTCTACGCTACAATGCTTGGTTTTTTATCGAAGTATTTGAAATAGTGGCTACAGTAAGAATAGCTTACTACTAATTAATAAAAGCCGATACAGTGAAATAGCTGTGTCGGCTTTTGTATTTTATAATGCCTGTCATGCTTAATGCAATGAAGTATCTTCTATATGCCCTTTGTTATCTTGAACGAAGTGAAGCATCTTCTATATGCCCTTTGTCATCTTGAACGAAGTGAAAGATCTGTTTAATAGTTGCAGAAAAGTTTTACAGATTCCTCGCTTCGCATCGGAATGACAGTCAATTCTTAATTCAGAATTATCTGATTTCGATAAAATACACTTCTATCTCTCTCAAGGTAACATCCTTCAAAACAACCTTTTTGTCTTTATCCAATAGGTAAAGTGTGGGAATAGCTTTTAGGTCGTAGAGGCGTTTGTTAATAATATGCTCTCCATCGTCGTAGCTGTTTATCCAATGTTTTTGGGGCAGTGTGGGCAGTGCTTTTCGCCACTCATCAACATTGGCATCGGGATAGATGCTTAGCACGGTGAGCATCTTATGGTTGATACTGTTGAGGGCAAAGATTCCTTGAAGGGCTTTAGAGTTTGCTATCTGCTCTGTTGTTGAGGCACATGCTGGGCAGTCGGGATTGGTGAAGAAGAGAATCAAGTAGCTGCTTTGTATCGAATGCATGTTGTTTTTATCTCCATTGGCAAGGGTGTAGGTAAAGTCTGTGGCAGTTGTGCCCACTCGGTTTTTTTGTGCCATCTCTAACTGTAACTTACACACTTCGTGCTTGGCATTGGATAGTAGCCCTGATGCTATTAAGTGTTGTGCAATGGGTATGTAGAGCTCCTCGTTGCGAAAGGGTGAATTGGGGTCGTAGAGATACTTTTCGTAGAGCTCTGCAAAGTGATTGTACATGGTGGGGTGGGGCTTTGCTTTGTCTAGCATGATGTTGATTGAGCGCTTTGCATTGCTCACAGGTAGTTGGTTTAGTAGTTCTATATAGTCTACCAATCCCTGTTCGGTAATATCGGGTTGATGGATAAGGGTGGTGTCTGCGAAGTTGTACAAGTCCCAAAAATGTTCCGATAGATAGTTCATAATCTCTTCGGGATTGGTCATCATTACAGGGATAGGGGGTATAGGGAATGACTCCTCTGGTATACCGTTGGATATTGCTGTCTCTAAGGTGCTTGTTGTGTTCTCTTCGGATGGATTTGCCTCTTTCGATTGGCAAGCGGCGAAAGTGAAGAGTATAAGCAGTATAAGGGTGATTATTGTGTGATGTGATTTCATAATCAATTCTGTTTTGTAATTGTTTAAGGATTGTTTAAAGAACAAATTTACAAAAAAAGTGTTAGATTTGTTGTATGCTACTGCTATATGGTAGTTGTTTTTAAAATTGATTGTAAATGAAACGATATAAATTATATTCTGCTGTATTAATTATGCTCATAATGCTTTCGGCTTTTTCATGCTCGAAAGACCCAAAAGTAGAGCCTATTGTTGAGGCAAAAGGGCGTACAATATTGGTGTATTTGGCTGGTGATAATAACTTGTATGACGAAGTGCCAGGATTGCATGCTTCGCTGATGAAGGGATGGGCAAAAACAGAGGCAAAGGATGGTTCGTTGCTTATTTTTGCAGATACAAGGGGTGATGAAAAACCTATTTTGATGCAGATTAAAAAAGTGAAAGATGTGACAATATCTGACACATTGATGAGGTATGATAATGAAAACTCGGCGTCACCAGAGTTGTTGCGAAGGGTGATTGCAGATGCTAAATTGATAGCACCTGCAAAGAGTTATGGCATGATTCTCTTTAGCCATGCTACGGGTTGGTTGCCGGCAAAGGCATTTAATAATCCTGCTAAGTGGGGTATGGCTGAAGGAGATAATCAAAATCCTCGACTTCAATCTATATTTGAGGATAATGGCCGTGAAATGGAGTTTGCCGATTTTGTGGATGCTATTCCTGATGGAATGTTTGAATTTATAGCTTCTGAGATGTGTTTTATGTCGAGTGTGGAAACGGCTTATGCATTGCGCAATAAAACAGAATATCTGTTGGCTGCTGCACCAGAAGTGTTGAGCCCTGGGTTTGAACCAATTTATAAAACCCATTTACCCCTGTTATACAGAGAGGTGCCTGACTTAAATGGGTTTGCTCAGGCTTTTTACGACTATTTTAATGGGCTTCAAGGTGCTTATCAATCGGCTGCAATTAGTGTGGTAAAAACATCGGAAATGCAAGCATTGGCTGATTTTACACGCAAGATAGATTTGAGCATTACACAAGAGCAGATTGATAAGGTGCAGGTGTATGATAGGAATGGCAGGCCGAATGTCTTTTTTGATTTCAGAGACTATATTGCTCAAGTGGGGACAGAAAAAGAGATGGAGGAATTGGACAAGTTATTGGATAAGGCGGTGGTGTTTAAACGCAGTACGCCTAAATTGATTAATATCTATATTCCTAAACATAGTGGACTTTCGGTATATATTCCACAAGATGGCTTGCCACGACTGAATGAGGCTTATGAAAATGAGGCGTGGTATAATGCTGTGGCAAATTAAAAATTAAAAGCGAAGAGGTAAAGGGCAATCAGATTGTGCCGATTTCCAAATGGGTGTGTGTTCATGAAATCAAATCTATTTCATAACAATAGGCACGAGTTACAAACTCGCGGCAGCAAATTAAATTATGTCATTGGTATACAAATTGAGGAATCTATGGTTATCAATAGACCATAAATAATTTGATTCTTTTTCATTGTATGTTTGTTGTTGGGTGTTGTTTTTCTCTTATTTTTAGAAACACGATAAATTATCGTATCTACAAGCTTTAGAAGTCTAGCTCATTGATAATTGATAACTAGACTATTAACCTACTCTATTGTCTTTAGCACCTTTATTAAAGTCAGTAATATTCTTCACAGTTATCTCCATTCTTCTAATAAGTGCTTCCTCCGTTTTGAAGGCTACGTGGGGTGTGAGAACAACATTGTTGAATTGCAGTAGTTTGTTGTCGTGGTTGATAGGTTCTTGTGCATAAACATCTATTCCTGCTCCTGCAATATCTTTTTGCTCTAATGCGTTTATTAAATCTGATTCGTTTACAATAGGACCTCGGGCTGTATTTATCAAAATAGCTGTTTGTTTCATTGCAGTTAACTCTTCTTTGCCTACAATTCCTTCGGTGTGTTTGTTGAGGGGCAGGTGCACCGAAACAATATCGGCTGCTGCAAAGAGTGCTTGCTTATCTGAAATGTATTCTCCACCTAATGCTTTAAATGCTTCGTTCTCGCTTCTCGACCATCCAATAAGCTTGCATCCAAGTGCTTTGAACACTTTGGCTGTGGCAATTCCAATTTCACCTGTTCCGAGAATACCAACGGTCTTTCCATGTAGCTCTATGCCTGGCTTGAGTGCCCAGCCTTGGTTGCGTATAAGTGTGTTGCCAATGCCAATATCACGCAGCACGGCGATGGTGAGCCCAATGGCTAGTTCTACAACTGAGTTGGTAGAATAGCTAGGCACATTGTAAATGGCTATACCTTGTTGATGGCAATAGTCGATATCTACAGCATCGTAACCAGTAAAGGCAACAGCTATCATTTTAAGGTTGGGAAATTGTTGAAGGTAATCTTTATCAAGTTTTCGTTTAACCATCACAAGCACTTCTACTCTTTCTTTTGTAGCAGCGCTCTCTTCCCATATTATTTCGTAGTTGAGCTTGGATTGTTTTACGTTTTTTTCAAATTGAGCTTTTGGTGTTCCGAGTTCTTCTATTAGTAGGATTTGTTTTTGTTGTGACATGTTTTAATAGGGTTATTCTGTTAGTTAACTATAAATTCTGTGTAATGAAATAGAAAATAATTCTGAATAGTCAAATATAGTGAATTTGTTTCATATAGGGCTAATGGTTTCACAACTACTTGGTATTAGAGATTGGCAATCTTGATTTTGTAGTTTACACTTTGCATTTATCCTAGTTTGCAATGAGAGAGGGTTTCGATTATCCTCTAGTTTTATAGAGTGTATTCTCCTTAATTTTGCTATTTTTGTGGAAACATCTATCTATAATTATGACACCATTTCTTTATCGAATAGCTCAGACATTTTACTCACAATATGGTGAGAGTCTTTATCAGCATACTTTTGTGTTTCCAAATAGAAGGGCAGGACTGTTTTTCCAAAAATACCTGGCAGAGATATCGGGCAAACCGCTTTTTTCGCCTCAAGTAATAACCATTAATGAGTTAATTGAGCAGCTTTCTAGCTATCAGGAGGTTGATAAGATAGAGTTGTTGGTGATGCTTTATGATCTTTTTATTGAAGTGAGTAAGTCGGATGAGTCGTTCGACGATTTTGTCTATTGGGGCGAGATGCTTTTGAGCGATTTCGACGATGTGGATAAATATATGATAGATGCAGAGCAGTTATTTACTAATGTTACTGACTTGAAATCGATAGACGACCATGCTACATACTTAACCGAGGAGCAGATAAAGGCAATTAGGCAGTTTTGGACAAATTTTATGCCTTATGAGCAGAGCGATACAAAGAAGAAGTTTATGGAGACTTGGCAGATATTGCTTCCTCTATATACTCAGTTTAGGGAGTTGTTGCACAGCAAAGGGTTGGCTTACCAAGGTATGGTTTATAGGGATGTGGCAGAGCGAGCAAGAAAGAGGGAGTTGAACATTCCTTCAGAGCAAATTGTGTTTGTGGGACTCCATGCTCTTTCTACTTCTGAAATTGCGTTGCTGCAACATTTGCGGGCAAGTGGGGTTGCCGATTTTTATTGGGATTATGAGTCTCCTTTTTTAAATGACTCTGCTAATAAGGCTTCGAGATGGGTGGAGCGAAACAAAACGCTGTTTCCATCGGAGTATATAATTGAGAAGCCTGCGTTTAATGATAAAATAAATATTGAGGTGATGGGTATTCCATCGGGAGTGGGACAGGCAAAGCATGCCAACTCGATATTGAATGAATTGATTGCTGATAAAAAGATAGATAATCCATCGCAGGCAATTAATACGGCGGTTGTGTTGCCTGATGAAAACTTGTTGCTGCCCATTCTATATTCTGTACCTGAGTCGATTGGGAAGATAAATGTGACAATGGGCTATAGCTTGTCGCACTCATCTATTGCAGGGTTGATAAAGGATTTGGCAAATGCACAGCGGAAGGTGCGCAGTGTGGATGGTAAACGTCATTTCTACTTTAGGTATGTAATATCGATACTCAACAACTCGTTGATGAAAATTGCTGCTAAGGATGAGGGGGAGAGGGTAAAAGAACATATTCTGAAAAACAATCAGGTGCTAGTGCCCGAGGATGAACTGCAAGGGCATCCTCTACTTCAATCTATATTTAAGGGAATTGAGAGTTGGCAAGATATAGCGGGGTACCTGAAAGAGGTGTTGACTACAGTATATAGTTATTTGACTTCGGCAGCAGAAAAGGAGAAGGAGCTTGATGATAAGCAAGACAATTTTGATGTGGAGTCGATGGATTTGGAGCGTGAGTTTGTGGTGCAATATTTTAAAACTATTACTCGATTGGAGGAGACCTTGAAGGGTGTGTCGGTAGAGATGACGCTGGAGACTTACTTTAAACTGCTCGATCGATTGGCTATTTCGCTTAGTGTGTCGTTTAGTGGTGAACCACTATCGGGACTGCAGGTGATGGGGGTGTTGGAGACGCGTGTACTTGATTTTGAAAACATCATTATGTTATCGATGAACGAGGGGGTGTTTCCGTTGAAGAAACCTACCAACTCTTTTGTTCCTTATACGCTACGCAAGGGGTTTGATATGCCTACTTATGAATTTCAAGATAGTATATTTGCCTATCACTTCTATCGCATGATTTCGCGTGCTAAGAATGTCTATTTTTTATACGATACACGTGCCGAGGGAGGTCAATCGGGTGAGGTGAGTCGCTATTTATATCAAATTAAATATCTCTATCCTCAACATTTTAATCTAAATGAGCGCCAATTCTCATACCAGGTGAAATCGCCACTGGCCGAACCTATTGTTGTAAATAAAACGGGTGCAGTGTGGGAGAAGCTGAGTGAGTTTAAAGCTGGTGGTAACCGTGCATTATCGGCTTCGTCGTTCAACAACTATATCGATTGTCCTTTGCAATTCTATTTAAGGTATGTGGAGAAACTTTCGGAAGAGGATGAGGTGGAGGAGTCGATAGAGTATTCTAGTTTTGGTTCTATTCTACATAAAGTGATGCAGGATATATATGACAGGTATAAAGATAGTGTGGTGACGCCTGATATGCTTAATCAGATAAGAAAGAATGAGCCCTTTATTACAGAGAAGTTGGAGGAGGCTTTTGCAGAGTTGTACAGCAAACAACCGGGCAATCCTAAGCCTTTGAAAGGGTACAACTATTTGGTGGGTGAATCATTGCGTAGTTATATTAAGCAGGTGTTGAAGATTGATGCAAGCTATGCGCCTTTTACTTATAGAGAATCTGAAAAGGCGTTTAATTTGAATCACAAGGTAGATGAGAATCTTGCTGTGAGGTTTAGAGGTAGTATTGATAGGGTGGATGAGAAAGAAGGTGTGACCCGAATTATTGATTATAAATCGGGTGGGGGTGATTTGGATTTTGGTAAACTGGAGGATCTTTTTGACCCATCGAAAAGAGAAAGGCGTAAAGCTGTTTTGCAAACTTTTATTTACGCTTATTTTTACAATGTGCTTGTTCCTAATCAAGTGTTGTCGCCCGGTATCTATTTTATGAGATCATCTTTTAAAGACACCTCTTCTTCTATTATTTGCAATAAGGAGGAGGTGGATGATATAGCTCCTTATTTCGCAGAGTTTGAAGCCCTGTTGAACGAGAAGATATCGGAGCTGTTCAATCAGGATATTCCGTTTGTGCAGACTGAGCATGTGGATAATTGTAAGTATTGCCCTTTTAAAAGTTTGTGTGAACGGTAGGTATTAAAATTGACAATTGACAGTTGATAATTGACAACGACAAGAAATTTAAACATTAATACTATGAAAAAAGAAAGTGTTGTTATGAACAAATCTTATGCTTTTGCATTGAGAGTCGTCAAGTTATATAAGTATATAACTATTGAAAAAAAGGAGTATGTTCTTTCAAAACAATTACTACGTAGTGGAACTGCTATAGGTGCACTTATTAAAGAAGGAGAGCATGCACAATCTAAGGCAGACTTCCTAAATAAAATGAATGTAGCTCTTAAAGAAGCTAATGAGACGGAATATTGGATTCAACTATTAAGAGATTCAGAATATATATCTATTAAACAGAGCATCTCTATATTAGAGGATGTTCTAGAAATAATACGACTCTTAACTAGTATTGTTAAGACTACAAAGGGCACATTAATTAAGCAAAAACAGAAATAAATAGACGTTGTCAATTCTCAATTTTCAACTGTCAATTGCAGTGTTATTTTCTCCTTTTCACCGAAAAGAAAGCGCTCCCTGACAGTGTCATTAGCATCAAAAAGATAGCCCCATAAGCAATTCCATCCGTTACTTTAATACTAGCGGGATCGAAATAAAATTCTACAACTTTACTGCCAGCAGGAATGGGCAAAGCTCTTAGTGTATAATTGGCACGCAGCATCTCGGCAGGTTTGCCATCAATAGTTATCTGCCATCCGTTGGGATAATAAACTTCGGAAAAGACTGCCAACTCATCTTTCTTTGTTTCTACTTGATAGCGAAGCTTGTTGGGTGCATAGTCGGTTAGCTGAATTGTAGAGAGAGAGTCTTGTGGTGCAATTGTCCAATCTTTCAATATGGTTGCTTCGTTTTTATTTATTACGGCTGTTGTGCGAAGGTCAACTTCGCCCAGTGCATCAATTTCATCATCGGGATTGTCGACATACTTTACATTATCTACAAACCAAGCATTGCCAAAGGCATTGGGGTTTTCAATGGGTAGTGTTTGTCCACTTTGAGTAGGCATTATCACCCATTTTGTGTTGAGCATGTTGAGCACATCATAGTTGGTTGTTGATAGGGTATCGAGATAGCCTTGCTTTTCGAAGATTTCATTTTGCAATACCCCCATTTCATGCGATAGGTGCACGTCGATGAGGTCTTGATAGCGTCGTAGTTTTGCTGCATGATATCCTCCAATTGTTTTGTGCCAATAGGGTGTGATACCATCGTTGAAGGTGCTTGTTGCCAAATTCAATACGCGATAGTAGAGCGTTGGGTCTTGCAAGATTGCTTCGTCGGTGGGTGTTTTTGCAAAAGCTTGTCGGTTTTGTGTTGGGTATGTAAACATCTCATCGTTGAGGTAGCGTTTGTTTACTTGCCACATATCTACCAGTGATATTAATAGAATTGCAATAACCATCCATTGTGCTTTTATTCTGTTTTTGATAAACAGCCACAGCATAAATGCTCCAGTCAATATAAATGCTACACTGCGCCAAGCGTCGGTGGTGAACATGGCAATGCGCATCTCCTCCAGGTTGTTCATAATGGGTTGAATATGTTCGGATGGTAGCGACTGTAGTGCTTGCATTTCGCTTGCAGGGATAAAAGAGGAAAAGAATATACGAGGTGCTAGAGCAAAGAGTAGTGCAATTCCTGCGGTCAATCCAAAGCTGTAGAAAAGAGGGCGCATGTTTTCTCGCAATAGTTGGGGTTTCTGAACCAACTCTTTTATGGTGAGTGCTGCCAACAAAGGGATGGTGAATTCTGCCACAACAAGTATGGACGAAACTGTGCGAAATTTATTGTACATGGGCACATAGTCGATAAAGAAATCGGTGAGCCCCATGAAATTCTTACCCCAAGATAGCATGATGGATAGTATGGTAGCACCAAGTAACGCCCATTTCATCGGTCCTTTAACTATAAACAGACCCAATACAAACAGCATCATTACCAATGCGCCTGCATACACAGGACCGGATGTGCCTGGTTGATCGCCCCAATATTGTCCAATTTGATTGTATATGTCGCGGTATTCGGGGCGTGCCTTTTTCATCGCTATCGGGTTTTTTGATAATGGCACAGATGCTCCTCCTTTGGTGTTGGGAACCAATAGAGTGAAGGTTTCGCCAATGCCATAGCTCCATGCTGTGATGTAGTCGCGCTCTAAGCCAGCATCGGTTTTGTTTTCTGCACCGTGGTGCGAAAGTTCCGATTTGCCTCGCATGGTTTCTTTGCTGTACTCATAAGTGTGATAGAGTGATGAGATATTGGCTGATACTCCAATTAATCCAGCTATAATGATTACACTGGTTGATTTGGCATAAACAGCCAATTGTTTCTTTTTGATGGCTTCTACCATATAGGCTATTGCGATGGCTATCATCACAATCATAAAGTAGTAGCTCATCTGAATATGGTTGGATGAGAGCTGGAAGGCAACAAAAACCATAACAAGGAAAGCTCCTATCCAATATTTTCGTTGGTATATGAGAATCATCCCTGCAATGGTGGGAGGGATATAGGCAAGGGTGATGAATTTCCATAAGTGTCCAGCTGCAATAATAATGAAAAAGTACGATGAAAATGCCCAAATAATTGCCCCAAGTGCACTCACTAGATAGTTTGCCTTTAAAGCACGCATTAATATATAGAAACCCAGCATCATGATGAATACTAAATAGACATAGTTGGGTAGAAAGAGTTGGTAAGCTTTTTTTGCTGCATCAATTGGTTTTGTAGAGTTGTAGGTGGGTCCAATTTGATAGGTGGGCATTCCTCCAAACATAGAGTTTTGCCAGCGGGTGCGTTCACCATCGTTTTGCTCCATATACTGGCGCGATTCTTGACCTTGACCAATGGCTGCAAGGGAGTCGTGTTGCGATAGTTTGCGACCATCCATTACGGCGGTTGAAAAATAGACAAACGAAATAAGAATGAACGCTACTAATACGAGTAGGTCGGGGAGAAACTTTTTGTAAACAGCTTTATCTTTCATCGAAACAAATTGTTGTTTTTGGTTGTAATTGTTGTTGAATATCCAAAATTACAAGTTTATTCTTTTAAAGCCTTAGAATATTGGTAGTTTCTTTGGAAGGGGTAACAAAACAGCATCACTTTAAAATTGGATGGTATAGTTATAGAAAAACAGCCTTTCCAAAAATAGAAAGGCTGTTTTTGTGTATAATGATGTTTGCTATTAATTTTTAGTTTACTGTACTACCTGGCATTACTTTACTTCCTGGTTCAATCAATGACAAAGTTCCATCAGCATTCTCGGCAGAGAGAATCATGCCTTCTGATAGGATGCCGCGCATTTTGCGAGGAGCAAGGTTGGCAATAAAGCAAACCTGTTTGCCTACCAACTCTTCGGGGTTGGGGTAGAACTCTGCAATGCCTGAAAGGATGGTTCGTTTGCCAATTCCATCGTCGAGCAAGAAACGGAGTAGTTTGTCAGTTTTAGGAACGCGTTCACACTCTACTACTGTAGCTACACGCAAATCTAGTTTGGTAAAATCGTCGAAAACAATTTCTGACTTGATAGGTTTTGCTTTATATTCATTCATTTCGTTTGCTTTTTTGGTGTCCATTAATTTTTGCATTTGCTCTTCTATAGCTTCATCTTCAATCTTTTCGAATAGGAGTTCTGCTTTACCTAACTGGTGTCCTGCAGCGAGTAGGTTGAGGTTGCCCAATTGATCCCATGTAAGGTTGTCAATATTGAGGAACTGTTTAATTTTTTCTACAGAGAAGGGTAGGAAAGGTGCAAATACGATGGCTAAGTTGGCTGTAATTTGCAACGAGATGTTCATAATGGTAGCTGTGCGCTCCATGTCTGTTTTAGAGGTCTTCCATGGCTCTGTATCCGCCAAGTATTTGTTGCCAATGCGTGCCAAATTCATTGCATCTTTGAGTGCTTCTCTGAATTTGAATTGGTTTAAATGTTTCTCAATTGTCTCTTTTATACTATTAAAATTGTTGATTGTCTCTTTGTCGTAGTCGGTTAGTTCGCCACAAGGAGGGACTTTACTGTCGAAATAGTTATTAGTAAGAACCAGTGCACGGTTGATAAAGTTACCAAGTATTGCAACCAACTCATTGTTGTTGCGTGCTTGGAAATCTTTCCAAAGGAAATCGTTGTCCTTTGTTTCGGGTGCATTGGCTGTTAAAACATAGCGCAATACATCTTGTTTACCTGGAAAATCTTGCAGGTATTCGTGCAGCCATACTGCCCAATTGCGCGATGTAGATATTTTATCCCCCTCGAGGTTCATAAATTCGTTGGCAGGCACATTCTCGGGTAGTATATATGATCCTTCGGCTTTCAACATAGCGGGAAACACAATGCAGTGAAACACAATGTTGTCTTTGCCGATGAAGTGAATCATCTTAGTTTCCTCGTCTTTCCACCACTTTTCCCAATCGTTGGGTAGCAACTCTTTTGTATTTGATATATAGCCAATTGGTGCATCAAACCATACATAGAGCACTTTGCCCTCGCCACCTTCTACAGGTACGGGTACACCCCAGTTTAGGTCTCGACTCACCGCACGTGGTTGCAAGCCAAGGTCGAGCCATGATTTACACTGCCCATAAACATTGCTTTTCCACTCTTTGTGGTCTTCAAGAATCCATTTGCGCAACCACCTTTCGTGTTTGTCTAGAGGTAAATACCAATGTTTTGTCTTTTTACGTATAGGTTTTGCACCGCTTAATGTCGATTTAGGGTCGATAAGATCGGTTGCGTTGAGCGATGTTCCACAGCTCTCGCATTGGTCGCCATAGGCTCCTTCGCTCTTGCAGTGCGGACAAGTACCTGTGATATAACGGTCGGCCAAAAACTGTTGTGCCTCTTCGTCATAATACTGTTCGTTCTCTTGTTCTAGGAATTCACCTTTGTCGTATAGTTTTTGAAAGAAGTCGGAAGCTGTCTCTTTGTGTATATCTGATGTTGTGCGTGAATATATATCGAAAGAAATCCCAAACTCTTCGAATGAGTTTTTTATTAATTTGTGGTAGCGATCCACTATGTCTTGTGGGGTTACACCCTCTTTTCTTGCGGTAATTGTAATAGGTATTCCATGTTCGTCTGAACCTCCTATAAAAAGAGCCTCTTCGCCCTTCAGTTTAAGGTAGCGAGCATATATATCGGCAGGCACATATACCCCTGCAAGGTGTCCGATGTGAATAGGCCCATTGGCATAAGGGAGGGCAGATGTGATAAGAGTGCGTTTGAATTTTTTTGACATAATATATAGGTTGCAAATTACAAAATCGCTGCATATTGTAGCGACTTTTATTATATGGTTTTATGACTCTAATGAGTGTCGTATTAATAGCTTAAGATGCAAAGATACAAATTTAGCTTCATTGTGTAGTAATCTGTTCTCAAAAAAATAAAACTAATAAGCTGATTCTTTGTTATAAATAAAAAATAATATAAATATATGGACTACAAATTAAAAGGAAAAGTTGCGATTGTTGGTGGAAGCAGCAAAGGATTAGGAAAAGCAGCAGCAGTATCTCTTGCAAAGGAGGGTGTTAACATAGTATTATGTGCCCGGAATGAAAAGGCGCTAGAAAAAACAAAGGAAGATATTGAAGCACTTGGTGTTGAAGCACTCGCACTGCGTGTAGATATGAGTAAGGAGGAAGATAACCAACGAATTGTGAAAGAAACAATAGATAAATTTGGAAGGATTGATATTCTGGTTAACAACTCTGGTGGACCCGCTCCAGGTTCATTTCGTGATTTTTCAATAGAAGATTTTGACCAAGCTTACTATAGCGTGTTACGCTACAATATATCTATGATAAAGCTTTGCTTACCATATATGGAGCAAAGAGAGTGGGGACGTATCGTTAATATTGCTTCGGTAAGCGTGAAAGAGCCAATGCCTAACATGGTTTTATCTAATATATTTAGGACTGCAGTTGTAAGTTTTGCCAAAAGTATAAGTAAAGATATAATGAGTAGTGGTATAACAATTAACACTATTTGTCCTGGTTATTTCCGAACAGAAAGAATTACTCAGTTGATGGAAAAGGAATCAAATGATGCCAACGTTTCTCAGCAAGAGTACGAAGAGGGGGTAATATCTGCATTTCCACATAAGCGCTTTATGAGTCCTGATGAATTGGGTGGTATGGTTGCTTACTTATGCTCGGCACAAGCACGTTCTATAACCGGCACTACTATACAAATTGATGGTGGTGTTAACAGTAGTTTGTTGTAAATTGATTTGATTTACTATTGTTTGTGTTTTAGCAAAAAGAGCTATCTCTTCTTTTCGAAGAAGCTTTTCATCAATGCTCCGCACTCGTCGGCTAGTATGCCATAATTGACTTCTGTTTTTGGGTGCAACACTTTTGTGGAAAACTGTGTATAGCCTCTTCTATTGTCTCCAGACCCGTACACAACGCGCTGTAGCTGTGCCCATCCTAATGCGCCTGCACACATCGAACAAGGCTCAACAGTGACGTAAAGTGTGCACTCATTTAGGTATTTACCTCCCAAAACATTGGCAGCAGCAGTAATTGCTTGCATTTCGGCATGTGCTGTTACATCGTTAAGTGTCTCTGTAAGGTTGTGTGCTCGTGCAATAATCCTGTTGTTGCACACCACAACTGCACCGATGGGCACTTCATCTTTATCGAATGCTTGTTTTGCCTCGTTGAGGGCTTGTTTCATAAAGTAACTGTCGTCAAGCATAATGTTTTTGTTTTAAGTTGTTTGCCTTTATGGTAAGCTCTTGCTATTTAATTTGCAAGGTAGTTTTACTTACCTCCGCATCTCATTTTCATTGAAAAGTGTAGGATAATTCTCTTCGTAGTTTTTCAGTATGTGTCCAATCATTAGCCTGCGAAACCAACGCGAGCGATTTTTTATTTTATACTTCTTAAGATAAGAGTCAATAAGCTTAAACTCCTCTTCACTCACCATAAAGTGAAGTTTTTTGGTGCGGAGCTCACGCTTATTATTATGACACTTTTTGTTTAATCTTTTCATTATAGTTTTCAAACAGAATTGCCCTTTTATATGGGGCGGTTCAAACAGAATTGTTGGCAATCTATTGTAAAAATCAATAGCAATGCCTATTTGCATACAAAAAAACGAAAAATATTTGCTTTAATAAAGTATTCTTGTCTATAATTTGTATTTTTACGTCATAAGCATGTGATATTATAGAAAATATTTAAAACAAAGCTATGGCACAGCACAATGAACTTGGAATAAAAGGCGAAGAAGCGGCCACTGTTTTCCTGAAAGATAAGGGCTACAGGATATTGGAGAGAAACTGGAGAAAGAATCGTCATGAAATTGACATTGTGGTTGAGAATGAGGAGTTTGTTGTGTTTGTGGAGGTTAAGACGCGAACAACGCGTGAATGGGGAGACCCTGAGGATTTTATAAATAGTGTAAAAATAAGACGTATTGTTGAGGCTGCCGACCTGTATTTGAAATATACTAATAATGATAAACCTGCACGGTTTGATATAATTGCTGTAGTATGGGATGGAGTTGTTTTCGAGATAGAGCATATTGATGATGCTTTTATGTCGCCTGTTTTTTAACGAAGGATGGTTTTATCGGTTTTAGTAATTTGGGTAAGAGTGTCAATCTAGTTTTATATGAATGTAGAAGAACTGTATGATTATTTTGTAAGTATTCCAGGTGTAGAGCCTACCTTTCCGTTTGACGAAGTGACCTTAGTGATGAAGTTGATGGGAAAGATGATTGCATTGATACCTTTGGATGCTGAGGTGAAAACTGTATCGCTAAAATGCGATCCAGATAAAGCAGTTGAATTGCGTCAACGATATAGTAGTGTGCAAGCAGCTTTTCATATGCATAAGAGGTATTGGAACTCGATTGAATTGTTGGGAGATATGCCCGATGAGGAGATAATGCAATGGATTAATCATTCAATTGATGAAGTGGTGAAGAAGATGCCAAAGAAAATACAACGAGAGTATTATGGTAAAGGAGATGAGTGATAGGCTAGTTTTGAGATTGGATGAAACAACATCTACCAACACCGAATTGAAGCTTTTGCAAAAGAAGACTCCACTTGCCGAGGGTTTTGTGGTGATGGCTGACCTCCAGACTAATGGACGAGGACAGATGGGCAATTCGTGGTATTCAGCAAAAGGTGAAAATCTATTGTTGAGTATTTTGCTTTATCCTCATAGTGTAAAGGCGCGAGATCAGTTTATTATATCGCGTATAGTATCATTGGCAATAAAAAGGGTGCTAGATAGATATTTGGAAGATGTAACCATTAAGTGGCCCAATGATATCTACTGGAATAATAAAAAGATAGCAGGTATACTTATAGAAAATAGTTTGGCAGGTCAACATATTGATTACACTATTGTTGGAATTGGGTTGAATGTAAATGAAGAGGTTTTTCCAAAAGAGCTACCAAATCCTGTGTCAATTAAGCAAATAGTAGGAGTAGACTTGGATAGAGAACAACTATTTAATGAGCTTTATGACGAGCTGTTAAAGCTCTACCAATTGATGGAGAAGGGGGAGATTGCTGCGATAGAAAGTGAATATTTTAAGCACTTGTATTGGAGAAATGGAAAGCACTGGTTTTATGATAAAGAAGGGCGCTTTGAGGCACTTATAAAAGATGTAATGTCGTCGGGTCATTTGGTTTTGACTGTTTTTCCTAGTAGAGAAGAGAGGATTTATGCTTTCAAAGAAGTTGCTTTTGAAGTGATAGATGAATAAGTAAAAGTCATTTGTGGTTGTTTTTATATGATGATTTCAGTATAGTATTATTTTCTATTCTATAGTTTGAGTTTTTATTAATATTTTTGTAAAGATTATTTACAACAAAAGAATATTTTTATGGTACAGTATAAGCGTGTTTTACTAAAGTTGAGCGGAGAGTCGCTCATGGGAGACAAACAGTATGGTATAGATGAAAAAAGACTGGGTGACTATGCTCGACAAATAAAAGAGATTGCCGAGATGGGTGTACAGGTGGGCATTGTGATAGGCGGTGGAAACATCTTTCGTGGTTTAAGTGGTGCAGCTAAAGGTTACGATAGGGTAAAGGGTGATCAGATGGGAATGCTTGCTACAGTAATTAATAGCCAGGCGTTGAGTTCGGCTCTTTCTGCCATTGGGCAAGAAAATCAGGTTTACACAGCTATTAGAATGGAGCCCATTGGTGAGTACTACACAAAATGGAAAGCAATCGAAACTCTTGAAACAGGAGGTGTGGCAATTATTTCGGGTGGAACAGGTAATCCCTTTTTTACAACCGACACTGCATCCGTATTGCGTGCTGTAGAGATTGAAGCTGATGTTTTTTTTAAAGGAACAAGAGTGGATGGTATATATACTGCCGACCCTGAGAAAGATAGCTCTGCAACTAAGTTTGATGAGATATCGTTTGATGAGATATACAGTCGCAACCTTAAAATTATGGATATGACTGCAACTACTATGTGTAAAGAAAACAAGATGCCTCTTGTGGTGTTTGATATGGATACTATTGGCAATCTGAAGAAAGTAATCTTGGGAGAAAACATCGGTACACGTGTTTATCCAGATGCTGATGCAAAGTAAAGTTAGATTTTTAGTTTATATTCTCAATTATATTACCTATTTTTGTTTATAACATATAAAATTATACTCCTATGATAGACATTCAAGTTTTAGAAAAAGAAACAGAAGAGATGATGCAGGCAACGCTTGAATATCTCGAAGAAACATTATCACGTATTCGTGCTGGTAGAGCTAATGTGCGTATACTTGATGGGATAATGGTAGAATATTATGGAACAATGGCTCCACTTACCAATACAGCTACAGTTTCTGCACCCGATGCAAAATCAATTGTGATACAGCCATGGGAAAAATCTATGCTCAAACCAATTGAGAAGGCAATTATGAACTCTGATGTGGGTATTACTCCTGAAAATAATGGTGATGTAATTCGTTTAGGAATTCCTCCACTTACAGAAGAGCGTCGTAAACAGCTTGTAAAGCAAATAAAAAACGAAGCTGAGGATGCAAAAATTAGTATTCGTAACTTCCGTCGTGAAGCGATTGATTCAATAAAAAAAGCAGTAAAGGATGGTTTACCCGAAGACACCGGAAAATCAGCAGAAGACTCTTTTCAAAAGTTGCATGATAAGTTTATCAAATTAATTGATGAGGCTTTTGATGTAAAAGAAAAAGAGGTCCTTACAATTTAGTGAAAATAGAAAACAATTAAGTGGAAAGAAGTTGCTTCTTTCCCTTTTTTTATCTGAATGTATGAATGGATTAGTAATTAAAAATACAGGCAATGCTTATACTGTTCGTTTAGAAGATGGATCGGATATTGAGTGTAGGGTAAAGGGTAGTTTCCGGTTAAAAGGAATTCGTAGTACTAGTCCTGTGGTTGTTGGTGATAATGTGCAGGTTGACTTTAACCCCGACGATACATCGTATATAACTAAAATATTTGACAGGAAGAATTATATCATCCGGCGAGCATCTAATTTGTCTAAACTAGTCCATATTTTAGCTGCTAATATCGATCAAGCCCTACTATTTGTAACAGTGAAGTCACCAGAAACAACTACAGTCTTTATTGACAGGTTTTTAGTTTCTGCAGAAGCTTATAGGGTGCCTGTTTATATTGTTTTTAATAAGATTGATCTATACGATGAGGATGATTTGGAGTATGTAGATGCTCTTGTGCATCTATATCAAACTATTGGTTACACTTGCCTGAAATCATCATTAACAGATAATATAGGTTTGGATGAGCTTAAAGAGATTGTTAAAGATAAAGTAAGCTTGCTAGCTGGACACTCTGGAGTTGGTAAGTCTCTCTTTATAAACGTAGTTACAGGCGACGATTATAAACGAGAAGTAGGCGATATTTCTACTTATCATCAAATGGGAATGCATACAACCACCTATTCTGAAATGATAGAGATTGAAGAGGGAGGTTTTATCATTGATACTCCAGGTATAAAAGGATTTGGCACTGTTAATATGACCAAAGAGGAGGTGTCACACTATTTCCCCGAAATATTTAAGTTTTCTCACAAGTGCTTTTATAACAATTGCATGCATATTAATGAACCTAGATGTGCAGTGACTGATGCTGTTGAAGAGCATTATATAAGTGAAAGTAGATACCGTTCTTATCTAAATATTCTAGGAGACATAGAAGAAGGTAAGTATCGTTAAAAAAAATAGATCAATGATATGTACACTATCCTTTTTCGTATAACAGAAATAGTATATCTAATTACGGTACTAGGAGTTATCGTTGTAATTATTTCTGAAAACAGAAACCCAATCAAAACCATTACATGGATTATGGTGTTGATTTTTCTACCTGTGGTGGGGTTTGTCATATACATTGTGTTTGGGCAAGACTACACAAAGCGGCGGTTTATGTCGAAAAGGATGTACTCAAAGATTAAGACTAGACCTTTAGCTGAAATCGATTCATCTGAATTAGTTCACTATCCCTCTAAGTACATTGATCTTATAAAACTCTTACGCAACTCCAATCAGGCTCATCTGCTATATGGTAGCTCAGTAGAGTACTTTATTACTGGCAGGGACAAATTTCAAGCCTTATTTCGCGATATTGATAAAGCTACCGACCATATTCATATAGAGTATTACGTTTGGGATGATGATGTGATAGGTAATCAGTTAAAAGACCTGTTGATTAGAAAGTCAGCTGAAGGTGTAAAAATAAGAGTTATTGTAGATGCAGTTGGATCGTGGAGGGTAAAGAATAGTTTTTACGAACAGTTGCGCTCGGCTGGTATCGAAGTAGAAGAGTTTATGAAAGTAAGATTTCCTATGTTTACATCACATGTCAACTATCGCAACCATCGAAAAGTTGTAGTGATAGATGGACAAGTGGGATATATTGGCGGGATGAATGTTGCTGATAGATATATTAATGGACCATCGTGGGGAAACTGGAGAGACACGCATATTAGAATAGAAGGTAAGGGTGTGCAAGGGCTACAATCTATTTTTTTGATAGATTGGTACTTGGTGAGTAAATCGCTTATTACAGCACGAAAATATTTCCCTTCACTTGAGAGTTATGGCGATAATTTAATGCAGATTGTAAGTAGTGGTCCCTATAGTCCAGCACGCGAAATAATGCAAGGCTTTATGCAGGCAATATTTGGCGCTCAATCTTATATCTATATTCAAACACCCTATTTTATACCTCCCGAGAGCTTGTCTGATGCCCTTATAGCAGCTTCGGTGCGTGGAGTTGATGTGCGGTTGATGGTTCCCAGAAGGTCTGACACTCTGCTTGTGCAACTTGCCTCTAGATCTTACTTCAAAAAGCTACTTAGGGCTGGGATAAGTATCTATTTTTACGAACCAGGGTTTTTGCACTCTAAGCTTATGGTAATTGACGATTCGTTGACATTGATGGGTTCTGCCAATTTTGATATTCGCAGTTTTGAACAAAACCTTGAGGTAATGGCATTTATCTATAATGAAGCTACAGCAATTCGTGGGAAAGAGATTTTTGTAGAAGATCAGAATAATTCTACTGCTATTGTATTGCGAGAATGGATAAAGCGACCGGTTTGGATGCGTTTTAAAGAGTCTTTTATACGCCTCTTTACACCTCTTTTATAAGGCTGTATATGGAAACAGTTTTTTTAGTTGGATATATGGGAGTGGGTAAAACCACGATTGGAAAGCTATTAAGCAAAAAGCTGGGGCTACAGTTTATTGATTTAGATAAATATATAGAGAGCAGGTATCGTAAGACAATAAAAGACATTTTTGCTGTTAAGGGTGAATTAAAGTTTAGAATTATAGAAAGAGAAATGTTACGTGAGGTAGCAACTTTTCAAAATGTGTTGATTGCTACTGGCGGAGGCACACCCTGTTTTTACGACAATATGGAGGTGATGAATCATCACGGGATTACGGTATATATTAAAGCAACGGTCGATCAGTTGGTGTCGCGATTGCTAGCTTCTAAGAATGTAAGACCCATTATAGAAAATAAATCACCTAAAGAGTTGACAGAGTTTGTGATAACCCACTTAGCAGAACGTGAGAGATATTATAGCAAAGCAAAAATTACTTACGAGACAGAAGTACTTATTACTAAGACTCATGTAGCTAAAAATGTAACGGCAATAGAAAGGTTGTTGCATACATTTATTAATTAAAAGGCAAATTACTTATAAACTATACAACCTAAATATGATATATAATCCTCATAAAACAACATCTTTTGTAGTTAGAGAGTTTCTGTTGAAGGTAAATAAAACTCAAGCGGCTCTTACAATTGGTATTCCCAAAGAAAACAGTAGATTCGAAAAACGACTTGCACTTACACCAGAGGCTGTGGCTCTATTAGTTGATGACGGTCATAAAGTAATCCTTGAATCGGGAGCAGGTCTTCCGATTAACTATTCTGACAATTACTATTCAGAATCCGGAGCGCATATTGTAGATTCGAAAGCTGAGGTTTTTGAGGCTGCTCTTATTTTAAAAATATCGCCCCCCACCTTGCAAGAGGTCAGAATGATGCGTCCACGTGCTACAGTTTTCTCTTTTTTACAACAGCCTCTCTTTTCATCAACTATATTGGAGGCAATGCTAGCCAAAAGAATTAATGCTTTGGCTTATGATTTGATTTATGACGACTCTGGCACATCACCTTTTTCTACAGCTATATCCGAAATTGAAGGAGCATCGGCTATAACACTTGCAGCAGAGCTTATGAGCAATGCAAATGGCGGTAAGGGTATTCTCTTAGGAGGTGTGCCTGGTGTGACCCCAACAGAAGTTGTGATAATTGGTGCAGATGTTGCAGGCACTATTGCAGCTCGTGCAGCCATGGGTCTAGGCGCACTGGTGAAAGTGTTTGATAATGATATAGGCAAGCTACGACTAATGAAGCAAAATCTTGGGCGTTCGCTCTTTACCTCTACTCTACAGCCCAATGTAATGAGGAATACATTTCGCTCTGCCGACTTATTGATTGGTGCAATGGAATATATCAATAAACCTCATCGCGACAGAATATCAGAAGATTTGATAAGAGAGCTGAAACAAGGGGCTATAGTTATAGATCTACGCTTGGCTCAAGGTGGATGTTTTGAAACAACAATGGAGGCTTGCATTCCAGGAACACCAACACTCTATAGAATGCATGAAGTGCTTCACTTTTGTGAAATGAGTATTAGTTCGCGAGTTGCACGTACTGCATCTATTGCGTTGAGCAATGTTTTCTCATCATTGTTTATGAAAATGGCAAATAGTGGTGGGGTAATAGGTCTTGCACAAAGCGACAGAGACTTCTCCTCAGGCTTTTATATGTTTTCGGGTAAAATGGTGAATGCTTATGTTGCTAACCTCTTTAATCTTCCTGTAAACGACATAGGTTTGTTTCTGCCAGGGTATTAAGTATGTCTGTTACTTTAATGATTCTATTACCCTGTTTCTTTTTTCTATCTTTTTGAGAGTGAATTGATACCAAATAGTTAAGATTACTCCTTTAAAAATAGTTGTAATACTTATTGCCCACCATACTCCATTTACTCCCATGTGAGATGCTAAGAGCATAGCGAAAGGAATTCTAATAGCATTAAATATCATGCTAATGATAGCAGGGGGTGCAGTTCTTCCAATTCCATTGAACATTCCTTGGGTAGTTAGCTCCAACATCATAAATATTTGAGAAATACCTAAAATGTATAGATAATCTCCACCTGCCATATAAGCATCTTTTTCAGGGATGAAAATAGAGAATATTTCGGCTCCATAGAATATAAAAGCACCACTAAGGACTACTCCTAACGACAGCAGTAGTTTGAGTGTAAATGCGTAAGCTTTTTTTGTTCTATCAATTTTGTTTGCTGAGTAGTTTTGTGCTACATAGCTCCCAAGTGCCGTGGCAAAGCCCTCGGTAGTGTTCCAAGTAAGTCCTTCAATTTGCCCTCCAGTAGTTTGACTAGTTACTCCCAAGTGCCCACCGTGGATAGATGCAATGCGCACTAAACTCATATTAATGATAGAGAAAAAGACATTCATAACCGCTACTGGGAAACCCAACTTGAAAATATTCTTGCTATAGCTTGCTTTTAAAGTAGTTAGAAAGGGGAAGTGTCCAAACACTCCATCTCTTCTTTTGAGATGCCAAATAAATAAAATAAGTACAACAAGCTGAGATAGAGTAGTTGCTAATGCTGCACCACTTGACCCTAAAGCAGGAATTGGTCCAAGCCCGAAGATTAGTATGGGGTCAATTATAATATTGAGAATGAGACCTACAGCATTGTAATAAAAAGGAATATCGCTACGTCCCGATCCAATGTATATACCAGAAAAATTAAGAATCATAAATAGCATTGGTATGCTAAATGAAATGATTCGTAAATAGTTGGTTGCTTCTAAGGATATGGATGGCGATAGCCTAAAAAAGCTAACAAATAGATGAGGCTGAGCCAAGAATATTGCAGAAAATAGTATTCCAAGAGCAATAGCTATTGTTGTAGTATGCGAAGCATAGATTGCAGCTTTGTCTAAACGTTTTATACCAATTGATTGTCCTATAGATACTTCTGCACTTATTTTTGAGAAGAGGGCAATTGCATTCACCATCCAAACAAGCATACCCATAGCACCAACTGCAGCAACAGACTCACTACCCAAACGACCCACCCAAGCAAGATCAGTAAGGTTGTATGCCATCTGTATAAAGCTCGTAGCCATAAGTGGGAATGCCAACTTTGTCAGCTGGCGCGATATATTACCAGAGGTAAAGTCGCGATATTGAGATTTTCTATTGTTTTGTGACACGTTATTCTATTTGATAAAAATATATGTTGCAAAAATACAACTATTTACTCACTCATAATAAGTAAGCCAAAAGATATAAGTAATTATTTTTTTAAGATTTGCGGATGCAAAGGTACTGTTTTATTTTAATAGAAACTCCAGCCTCTCTTATTTGAGATTAAAGTTCCTTCAGTTTTACTATGAAGTTTGTGAGGATTATCAGCAATAACTGCACAGTAAAGAGAAAAAAAACACTATAGAAGATGCTCTATAGTGTTTTTTTTTGATTGTTCTAATAAGTTGTTTTATTAAAAGCAACTATTAAACATGAGCGAAAGACGGGACTCAAACCCGCGACCCTCAGCTTGGAAGGCTAATGCTCTATCAACTGAGCTACTTTCGCAATATAAAATTAGATAATATATTTCTGTTGTAAATCAATCATTTTTAATGCAGCAATGGCACAATCCTCACCCTTGTTACCATGTGTGCCTCCAGCTCTAGCTTCAGCTTGCTCTTGGTTGTTAGTTGTAAGTACTCCAAATATAACAGGAGTGGGGTAGTTCAAGTTTAGCTTTGTAACTCCCTGTGTAACACTATCACAAACATAATCGAAGTGTCGTGTTTCACCCTGAATAACACAACCCAAAACTATTACAGCGTGCACCAATGTTTCTTCTATAAGCACCTTTGCTCCAAAAGTTAGCTCTACGGTGCCAGGAACATATTCAACAATTATATCGTCTTCTCTCATTCCGGCAGCTATAAGTGTGTCTATTGCACCCTTTAATAGGCTTTCTGTTACTGGAGTGTTCCACTCCGAAACTACTATACCCACCATTTTATCTTTACCAGAAGGAAGTGGAGCGTTTTGGCTGCGTGATTTTTCTAATAATGTTGACATATGCTGTTTTTACAAAAAAGTGATTGATAAGTTATTTTTTGCTCAATTTTGCCTGCTCAATGTATTTATCTGCCTCTTGCCCCTCGGGTGAGTTCAAGTAGGTTTTTTTGATAGTTTCGAAAGTGCTGATTGCTTTATCAAAATTTTGAGCATGTAGGTAAGCCAGTCCAGCTTTCTTATAGTATATAGGAGAAAGTAAATTGTCGTTAGCATCCTTCGCAGCTTTTAAAAACTGATTGGCAGCTTTGTCACTCATATCTAAATTCATATATACATCACCTACTGCACCTGTTATGGCAGGGGTAATCATTTTGTCTCCGCCTTTAAATTTATCTAGGTAGTTGAGTGCTTTTTCGTTTTCACCCAAACGGCTGTAAGAAATACCCGCATAAGCTTTAGCTAAATCTGCTGTTTTTGTACCGCCATATTGATTTATCACTTCTTCAAAACCAATATAGTCGTTTCCATCACCAAAAAGGGCAAGGGAATCTTGTTGATTTTGAAAATAGCGTTCACCTTTAAAGATGGCAGCTTGAGCTCTTTCGTTCTTAGGTTTTTTGTAGAAGTTGTTGTAAGCTAATACAGCCAACACCACTGCTATTATAATGCCTAGGGCAATCATTATAGTGTTTTGGTTTTTCTCTATAAACTGTTCAGAACTTGTAAGCGCTTCATTTATATTCTCTAAGTTCTTTTCAGCAGTTGCTTCTTTTTGTTTTTTCTACATCTTATATTAATATAAAAAGGTTTTTAATTTGCAGATGCAAAAGTAAAGATTTTTACCTGATATATAAAATATAAGGGGTGATTTTTTTAAAGTTATTTGTATCACATTAATCTTTTAGCTACGTTTGTAGTCTAATCCATTGCGAAGAACGGGGTTTTTAATTATTTTAGAACAAAATAGAAATGAAAAGAATTTTATTAATAATAGGTTTGGTATTCACTATTATTGCCAGTGGGGATGCTCAAACTCAAAACGAAAATGTTTTTTCAACTGTTCCGGAAGTAAATGGAAAAGTTGTGTTTCAACAATTTATTCATACTCATCAGGGAATGAGCGAAGCTCAGGTATACTCCTTGCTATATAAGTGGGGTAAAGACAATTATGCTGGCAATCCGCTTTTATCTGGTATTCGATTCAACGAAAAAGAAAAGAGTATCACTGTGAGTTCAAAAGTAGAGTTGTTGTTACCAGAAAATAGCGACGGTGATCGTCTGAAGAAGATGATGAACTATCGATTTGATGCATCTATCACTAGTGCAGGATGTGTGCTGATTATACGTGATGTAACTTATCAAGATGGTGACAGTAAAAGCTTTTTCCCAAAGCTCTCCTCAGCCGAAGAGATGATTACTGATAGTGCAATAAACTCAAATGAAAGTGATAAAGAGTTGAAAGAGAATTTACGTAAAAGTACATTGTACTTTTTGAATGAGTTGTACAATGATTTAAAGGGAGTTCTTTCTGTCTCAAACTAGTTTTTGAGGTGGTTGGATAAGGGCAATACAAAGATTTAAAAACAGTTATATCAATTTTATTTACCAATTTATTTGGTAGATAAAAAATATATGACTAATTTTGCGCCCTAATTTCGTGGAAAGAGTAGAATAAAAAACGAGATAATAATATAACAGATAATAGAGCCATGGCCAAAATTTGTCAGATAACAGGAAAAAAAGCAATGGTTGGAAATAACGTTTCGCACTCGAAAACGAAAACGAAACGCAAATTCAACGTTAATTTATTTAGAAGAAAATTGTATTGGGTTGAAGAGGAGTGTTGGATAGATCTTAATGTATCAGCCGCTGGTCTTCGTATCATTAATAAGGTAGGTTTGGATGCTGCACTAAAAGAAGCTGCAAGCAAAGGATATCTTAAAGCTTAAATTTATAGGAGCACAATATTATGGGAAAAAAAGCAAAAGGCGATAGAATTCAGGTAATTTTAGAGTGTACCGAACATAAAGAAAGTGGTATGCCGGGAACGTCGAGATATATCACGACGAAAAACCGAAAAAATACAACTCAACGTTTGGAGGTTAAGAAATACAATCCAGTGTTGAAGAAAATGACATTACATAAAGAAATCAAGTAAAAAATAGATAAACCATGGCAAAGAAAGCAGTCGCAGGTTTTCGCGATAAAACATCAACATCAGGACGTAGTCACTCAAAAGTGATTAAAATGGTAAAATCAGAAAATGGTTCTTATACATTTCAAGAAGAGATGATATTAAATGAACTTGTACAGGACTACTTTAAAAAGTAACTAAGGTTAATAATATATAAAAACATCCCTGCATTCTTATGTAGGGATTTTTTTTGTCTTCTATTTTGTAGCTTTGTATAATATACGATAAATCTATTTGTTGCATACAATGAATAGGTTAACTAGTAGATTCATTAATAGGTTATTGTAAATTTGGTCGACTATGGCATTATTTAATATTTTTTCAAAAAAAAAGAAGGAGACTTTAGATAAAGGTCTTGAGAAAACTAAAGATAATATTTTCTCTAAACTCACTAGGGCTGTTGCTGGGAAATCACAGGTAGACGAAAACGTGCTCGACGAATTGGAGGAAATACTTATATCGTCGGATGTTGGCGTAGAAACTACAATAAAGATTATTAATCGGATTGAAGAACGTGTTGCTCGTGATAAGTATCTCAATACTGAAGAGCTAACTAAGATACTCCGCGAAGAGATAGCTTCACTACTTACTGATAACAATAGCGAGGATATAGAAGATTTTTCTATTCCAAAAGATAAGAAACCCTATGTAATAATGGTGGTGGGTGTTAATGGAGTTGGTAAAACAACAACCATTGGTAAGCTTGCCTATCAGTTTAAACAGAGGGGACTGTCGGTTTATCTTGGTGCTGCGGATACTTTTAGAGCTGCTGCGGTAGAGCAAATTCTTATTTGGGGAGAACGTGTTGGAGTGCCAGTTGTTCATCAGAAAATGGGATCAGATCCAGCTTCTGTTGCTTTTGATACCGTTAGCTCTGCTAAAGCGAATAATGCGGATGTTGTTATTATTGATACAGCTGGACGTCTCCACAACAAGGTAAACTTGATGAACGAGCTAACTAAGATAAAGAATGTGACTAGCAAAGTTGTACCTGATACTCCTAATGAGGTTTTGCTTGTTTTGGATGGATCAACTGGACAAAATGCTTTTGAGCAAGCCAAACAATTTACTGCAGCTACAGAGGTGTCTTCTTTGGCAATAACCAAATTAGATGGAACTGCCAAGGGTGGAGTGGTAATAGGTATTTCCGATCAATTTAAGATACCTGTTAAATACATTGGGCTTGGAGAAGGTATAGAAGACCTGCAGGTGTTTCGTCGAAAAGAATTTGTAGATTCATTGTTTGGAGAATAAACATAGAAGAATCAGATATATATTGGATGATAAAAAATAGAATAGATGTTGTAACGCTGGGTTGTTCTAAAAACCTGGTAGACTCGGAGATGCTAATGCGACAATTGCTCGCAAATGGCTATACAGTAGAACACGATTCTGCCAACCCACAAGGCGAAATAGCAATAATCAATACATGTGGTTTTATTGGCGATGCAAAAGAGGAATCTATTGACATGATTTTGTCTTTTGTTGATCAAAAGAAACAGAGAAAGCTAAAGAAGCTTTACGTAATGGGTTGCTTGTCGGAGCGATATTTGGATGACTTGGCTAGAGAGATTCCAGAAGTAGATAAATTTTATGGTAAGTTTGCTTGGAAAAATCTTATTGCAGATTTAGGTAAATCGTACAATCAAGAGCTTTCGTTGGAGAGGATGTTATCGACGCCCTCGCATTATGCATATATAAAAGTGTCGGAAGGATGCAACCGAAGCTGTTCCTACTGCTCCATACCAATTATAACTGGAAAACATAAATCGCGTTCTATAGAAGAGATTGAAGAAGAGGTGCGTGGTTTGGTTGGTAAAGGTGTCAAAGAGTTTCAATTTATAGCACAAGATTTAACCTATTATGGTCTCGATCTTTATAAAGAAATGAAGATAGCAGAGTTGGTGAAGCGCATATCTGATATACCTGGTGTAGAGTGGATAAGGTTGCACTATGCATATCCCACTCATTTCCCAATGGACTTGTTGCCTGTAATTCGAGAATGCGATAATGTGTGCAAGTATTTAGATATTGCTTTGCAGCATATCAGCGATAATATGCTAACCAAAATGCGCCGAAATATAACAAAAGAGGGCACCATTGAATTAATAAACAGAATAAGAGCTGAAGTGCCTGGCATTCATATACGAACAACTATGATGGTAGGGCATCCCGGAGAAACCGAAGAAGACTTTAATGAACTACTTGACTTTGTGAAGGAGATGAATTTTGAACGTTTAGGTGCATTTCCTTACTCTCATGAAGAGGATACTTTTTGTGATAAAAACTACACAGATGATATACCTCCTGAAGTGAAAGAGGAGAGATTGAGCAAGCTGATGGCAGTTCAAGAAGAGATAGCACTTAATATGAACGAAGCAAAGATAGGTGAAACATTAAAAGTGATAATAGATAGCGAAACCCAAGATTTCTATATTGGTAGAACTCAGTACGACTCTCCTGAAGTTGATGGAGAAGTGCTTATAGATAAAGATAAACCCCTAACAATTGGATCGTTTTATAATGTGAAAATAACATCGGCAATGCCTTTCGATTTAATGGGTACAGCTCTATAATGTGATATACTACTAACTTCTATTTTTATTAATCATGACAAACAAAGAATTTATTGCTGAGCTTTCTGAACAACTAGAGTGGACACAAGTAAAGGTTTCTGAAGTTTTGGCAGACACAGTTGATATAATCAGCTCTAGATTAGCAGATAATGCCACCATAACTATTCCCAACTTTGGAGTTTTTGAAACTCGAAAGAGATCAGAGCGTATCTCTGTTAACCCGCAAACAAAACAGCGATTCCTTGTTCCTCCCAAAATATGCGTTAACTTTAGGGCAGCATCCAATCTTAAAGAAAAATATAAATAGTATGACAGCATGAGTAGTAAATTAAATATGCAAGACATAATTGACCTCCTTGTTGCTAAAAGTGATATTAGCAAAGAGGAAGCTGAAAAGTTTATTGTCGAGTTGTTTAATTTAATTGAAAAAGGTCTCTCTACTGATGAACTAATTAAAATAAAAGACCTTGGCACCTTTAGGCTCACTCCCATTCAAGAACGCGAAAGCGTTGATGTTAACACAAAAGAGAAAATACTGATACCTGCTCATAAGCGCATCAGTTTTATACCTGCATCACTTCTTAAAACCACTGTCAACAAACCATTTGCACATTTCGAAACCACACCCCTTAACGATGGAATCTTTGAAGAAGGTATTCCAGAAGCAGATTCGATTGAAAAAGAGAACGATGAGGAGGTTAGTGATGATTATGAAGATAAAACTAATAAACCCGAACACACTGAAGTAGAGACAGACAAGACTAATTTGATTGCTGCAGCTGCAGAAAAGGCAGGTAGGGAGAAGGATGAGCTTTTAACATCCACTACACCCTCTACCACTGTTGCAGAAGATGAACGGTCTACTTATTCTGAAGAGGATAAGACAGAAGTGGAGACAGAGGAGACAGAAACTGAGAAAGCGGAGGAGCAGGAGAAGAGTTTAGAGCAAGAAGTGGTTGTTATTGCCCCATTAAAAACACCTACAACTTATGTCTCTAAACCAAAGAGAAAAGCCAGGCGCTATATCTTAATAAGTGCTGTTATAGCACTACTTCTATTATTTACAGGTGCATTTGCATATTATTACTATTTTTCGAACAATTCAATTGAGAGAGTATCTAAAATGATCCAAACTTCCAAATCCGAAGAAAATGAATCTACTGCAACTGCTGAAACTCTTTTAAAAGAGAACCAAAACAATACTGACCCTACAGAAATAATAAACACCCAACCCCGTAAAACAGCTAAAATGTCTCCTGGCAGAACGCTGCGTTTAATTGCATTAGACAAACTCGGAGATAAGGAGTTTTGGATATACATTTATATAATAAACAAAGAAAAAATTGAGAATCCTAATGTTATCCCTATTGGTTTGGTACTAGAACTTCCTCACCAAAATGAATATCCAATGGATGCTAACAATACAGAAGATATAGCCAAGGCAAAAAAGTTGGGTGATGAAACCCTGAAAAGCTTTGAAAATTAATTTTTTTTGTTGACCTAGCTCTACTTACTTTCCATCCATTTTATTTTTTCATAGTAAATCGGTTCCTTGTGAACAATTTTATATGAATAGATGTTCATACCTTTATGCATCTGTATTTTAAGTGCAAGCACCCTTGTAAATACAGTTGGAAATGAATTTATGAAACTAGATAAAACATAATTAAACCAATGAAAATTAATAAGTTATTTGTCATTATGTGCTTGTTGCCAAGCATGGTTTTTGCACAACAAACAGTGCCTATCTCCAAGGCTGAAGTTTTGGAAAAGGTTACCAATCAGAATAATAAATTAAAAATAGGAGAGCAAGAAGTATCATCTGCTAAGGGAGACTTTAATCAAACTAACGCTATTTTTCTGCCCAATATTTCCACTTCATATACTGGAATGGCAACAAATAGTCCGCTAATGGCTTTCGGTTTTAAATTAAATCAAGCAGTTGTAACACAAGAAGATTTTAACCCTGCTAATTTAAATAATCCGTCGAAGACTAACATGTTTACAACTACTTTTGAAGTGCAGCAGCCCATCATCAATATAGATGGAGTGTTTCAACGAAAAGCTGCCAAAGCAAAATGGGAAGCAACCCGACTGCAGTTGGAGCGAATGGGCGACTATCTATCTCTTGAAACAGAAAGGGGCTATATGCAATTGCAACTTGCCTATAAAAGCGTGGATGTATTAGAAGAAGCGCTGAAAGCTGCAAAAGAGAATCTTAATTTGGCAAACAACAGTTTAAAACAAGGCTATCTACAACACTCGGATGTGTTGACAGTAGAAATTAGAGTGGCTGAAGTGGAGAATCAACTCCAGTATGCCAAAAGCAACGTTATTAATATTTCAGAATATCTAGCCGTTCTTATGAATGAAGAGATAGCTGGGGTGTATAAGCCAACAGATTCTTTAGATATCGCTTTAAGCTTGATTTCTGATGAACACATCTCTAACAACCGCGCTGATATCAAAGCCATGCAATTTGCATCAGAGGCTTATAGGCAAAGCTACAAGGCAGATAAGATGTCGTTTCTTCCTCGGCTCAATGCCTTTGGAAGTTTCGAGCTTTATGACGATCAAATTTTTAGTGCAGACGCCAATGCTTACTTAGTTGGTGTATCTCTCACTTGGGATATTTTTCAAGGCTCCAAGCGAGTTGGTAAAACTCAAAAGAGTAGGGCACAATATACTAAAGCAAATCTTGAGTTGGAAGAATATAAATCGGAAAGTCAGTTGGAACTAAATAAAGCGAAGCGAATGTTTCTTGATGCCAAAAACAATCTGAAACTCACTGAGCTTGCTCTTCAACAGTCGGAAGAAGCTCTACGGATTAGAACAAATAGATTTAAGGAAGGTCTTGAGAAAACAACAGAGCTACTAATGGCAGAGACACTTTATTCGCAGAAACAGCTAGAGTATTTCAACACTGTTTTCCAACACAATTATGCTCTTGCTTATCTTGAGTTCTTAACTAAAAAATAAATTTTCAATTTTCCACAAGTTCACTTATTAATCTAGATGGTGTAAGGGCTTGTGTACTTATAAATCAAAGTTATACTAAGTAATATATTTATCATTATGAAACTATTATATACCAGTTTGTTTTTAGCTATCGTTCTTAGCATTAGTAGCTGTGGCAACTCTTCGAAAGAAAAAAATACCGATAATAGTCCTGCTGTAGCAGTAACTGTTAGTTCTGCAAGTGTAGATAACAACACTCCATTTTTAACAGCTAGCGGAAAAATTGAGGCTGTAAATAGTGCTACTCTTAGCACCCGGATGATGGGTTTTGTGAACAAAGTTCATGTTAATGTTGGACAAAAAGTGATCAAAGGTCAGCTGTTGATTAGCATAAACAATGCCGATTTGTCTGCAAAAAAAGCACAAGCAACTGCCGGTGTAACAGAAGCACAAGCCGCTTTTAATAACGCAGAGAAAGATTATCAACGTTTCAAAAATCTATTTGCTGAAAATAGTGCCTCTCAGAAAGAGCTCGATGATCAGCATGCACGCTACGAAATGGCAAAAGCCAGATTGGAGGGTGCTAAACAGATGATAAACGAAGTAGAGTCGCAATTTGCTTATTCAAATCTTCGTGCCCCATTTAGTGGCGTGGTTACTAATAAGTTTATAGATGAAGGCGATATGGCTAGCCCTGGGGTGCCACTTATTTCAGTAGAAGGACCAGGAAGCTTTGAGGTAACTGCTTCTGTTCCAGAACGAGAAATATCAAAAATTAAATCAGGAGCAGAAGTTCTAGTCTCTGTCTCGTCTCTGGATGTAGTACTTCCAGGAACTATAACCGAAGTGAGCACTTCTGCTAGAAACACTGGGGGGCAATACCTAGTAAAAGCAGTGTTGGATAAAACAGACTCTGGTATACTTTCAGGTATGTATGCTACTGTTCAGTTTCCAATAGAAAAATCTGACGATGCTACAGCTCTTTTAGTTCCTGCGGAGGCAATAGTTCATCGTGGAGAGTTGAAAGGAATTTACACTGTAAGCCAAAGCAACACTGCTATTCTTCGTTGGTTGCGCTTGGGGCGCACATTTGGAGATAAAGTAGAAGTGCTGTCTGGGCTCTCCTCAGATGAGCAGTATATTGTTGATGCAGATTCGAAAGTGTTTAATGGCACAAAAATAACTATTAAGTAAAAAGTCATGAAAAATGGAATTGCAGGCAGAATTGCCAATTTTTTTATAAAGTCAAAGCTTACTGTATTGCTCATGATTGTTTTCATGGTCATTGGTGTTTACAGTTCTTTTTTGATACCCCGTGAAGAAGAGCCTCAGATAGATGTTGCTATGGCAGATATATTTGTAGGCTATCCAGGAGCATCGCCTACAGAAGTAGAGTCGAGAGTAGTAAAACCTTTGGAGAAGTTGGTTTCCAATATTCCAGGGGTAGAGTATGTATATTCTACCTCCTCAAAAGAGGGTGGAATGGTAATTGTACAGTTTTATGTAGGCGAGGATATTGAGCGCTCTTTTGTGAAGTTATATAATGAAATGAGTAAACACATGGATCAAATGCCTCCAGGGGTAACCATGCCGCTTATAAAACCTCGTGCCATTGACGATGTGCCAATGTTGGGGCTAACATTGTGGAGTGAAACCTACGATGATTATCAACTAAAGCGCATTGCCGATGAACTAACCCAAGAAATAGGTAAGGTAGAAAAAGTATCTGCTACTCATGTAATAGGGGGAAGAAGTCGTCAAGTGCGTGTTGTGTTGGATAAAGATAAGTTAGCAGCCAGTGGGTTAGATTTTCTGGGCGTTGCCCAGATGATAAAAGCCAACAACCATCAAATGGGTTCGGGTAGTTTTGATAAAAATGACACAGAGTTTTTAGTAACTACGGGCAACTTTCTTGAAACCTCGATTGATGTGGAAAATTTGATAGTGGGGACACAGCAAAATCAGCCAGTTTATTTAAGACAGGTTGCAGATATAGTTAATGGTCCAGAGTTACCAAGCTCTTATGTATCTCATGGATTTGGACAAGGGAGTGAATCGGCTTCTAAGTTTACTTCAGAATACCCAGCAGTTACTATTGCAATAGCAAAGAGGCAAGGGGCTGATGCTATGAAGATTGCAAATGTTGTTCTTAGTAAGGTAGACGATTTAAGATCGAATCTTATCCCCGATGAGGTGCATGTAGAAGTTACTCGCAACTATGGAGAGACAGCATCCCAAAAGGTGTCAGAGTTGCTATTGCATCTCATAGGTGCTATCATTGCAGTTACCTTTGTGGTGATGTTGGCAATGGGTTGGCGTGGTGGATTGGTAGTATTTCTATCTGTGCCCATTACTTTTGCATTAACCCTGTTGAGCTACTATTTATTAGACTATACGCTTAATAGAATTACGCTTTTTGCTTTAGTTTTTGTTACCGGAATTGTGGTGGACGATTCCATCATTATTGCCGAAAATATGCACCGTCATTTCAAAATGAATCGTTTGCCGTTTAAGCAAGCAGCTATATATGCTATTAATGAGGTGGGCAATCCAACTATTTTGGCAACCCTAACTGTTATTGCATCTGTGTTGCCAATGGCGTTTGTTTCAGGACTGATGGGTCCTTATATGTCGCCAATGCCCATTGGAGCATCTATTGCTATGATTCTATCACTGTTTGTTGCATTAACAATAACACCTTATTTGGGATATATTTTCCTTCGTGAAAAAGAGAAGAAAGGTAAAGCTGCAAAAGAGGAGAAACCTTTGGAGAAGACGCTTATTTATAGGCTATATTCCAAATTTCAAGCTCCGATGTTGGAGAGCAAAAGGAAACAGTATATCTTTTTAGGAGTTACAACAGTGCTTTTGCTTGGCTCGGTAAGTCTGTTTTTCACCAAAACAGTAACAGTTAAAATGCTTCCGTTTGACAATAAAAACGAAATGCAAGTAGTGATTGATATGCCAGAAGGAACAACCCTAGAGCGTACTGCCGTTGTAGCTAAAGAGATAGGTCAGTTTCTATCAACTCAAGATAAAGTTGTAAATTATCAAAACTATGTGGGCACTTCAGCTCCTATAACCTTTAATGGACTTGTGCGTCATTACGATTTAAGAAGCGGAAGCAATGTGGCAGATATTCAAGTAAATTTGATTGATAAGAAGAAACGAAAAGAGCAGAGTCACGATATTGCCAAAGATTTGCGACCACACATCCAAGAAATTGGAGAGAAATTTGGTGCTAATGTAAAAGTTGTGGAAGTTCCACCAGGACCACCTGTCAACTCAACCATTGTGGCAGAGGTGTATGGACCAAATTACGATCAGCAAATTGCAGTAGCAGATCAACTGAAAACTATGTTAATCAATACTGATGATGTTGTTGACGTAGATTGGGGCATAGAAGCCGATCAAATAGAGTATGAGTTTGTGATTGACAAAGAGAAAGCAATGCGTTATGGAGTAACGCCTCAGCAAATTGTATATACAATGAATATGGCGCTTTCAAACAGACCCATTACTCATCTTTATGACGAAAAAGCAAACAGTCAAGTGGGTATATTGCTCACATTGGATGAGAAAGAGAAATCGACTATACAAGATATTTCTCAATTGAAAATTGCCTCTCAGCAGGGGGGAGTGGTTTCTGTTGGAGATTTAGTTGAAGTTAAAGAGGGAATTCGTGCCAAGAGTATATCTCGTAAAAATCAAAAACGGGTAGTTTATGTTTTAGCAGATATGGCAGGAAAACTTGAAAGTCCAGTTTATCCAATTTTGGGCATGAAGAAGAGGTTGAAAGAGATTGAATTGCCTGCAGGATATACTATGGATGAGCTATATATAGATCAACCCCAATCAGAAGATAATTTTACAGTAAAATGGGATGGTGAGTGGCAAATTACTATGGAGGTGTTTAGAGATTTAGGAATTGCTTTCTTGGGAGTGCTAATTATCATTTACATTCTCATTGTGAGTTGGTTTCAAGACTTCAAGGCGCCCTTGGTAATGATGGTATCTATTCCACTCTCGCTTATAGGTATTATCCTAGGGCATTGGATTTTAGGAGCATTCTTTACAGCTACATCTTTTATAGGTGTTATTGCCTTGGCGGGGATAATGGTGAGAAACTCGGTTTTGCTTATCGACTTTGTTAATCTGCGCACTGCAGATGGCATTCCTCTTAAACAAGCTATTATTGAAGCAGGGGCTGTAAGAATGACACCAATATTGCTTACTGCAGGAACTGTAGTAATAGGTGCTTTTGTAATTCTGTTCGACCCCATATTCCAAGGTTTGGCAATTGCTTTGATGGGTGGAAGTATTGCATCTACCGTTCTTACCTTGTTGGTTGTACCGTTGGTATATTATATAATTGAGAAAAAGAATTACGAGTAGATTGTTGCGACCTGTCTCTTAATCAGGCAAGTCGCACTTTTTAATAAGGTGTAGAAAATGTAACCCTTATTTGATGATAATTGTGTTGTGTTTAAAATGAATGAATTAAAAACTATAATGATATGAACAAGAAAAAATTATTAATAGTTACCGTTGTAAGCTATTACGAAGAGCAGGTGCTGAAGCTTTTTAAAGAGGCTAATATTGAGAGTTTTAGTGGCTCTCGTATAAAAGGATATAAAGATGTTCCCACTATTGTGGCAAACTCTAGTTGGTTTCCATCACAAAAGGGTGGGGCAAACAGCATTATGTTTTTCTCTTTCACAGAAGATGCGAAAATAGATCTCTTTTTTAGTCTGGCAGAGAATTTCAATAAAGATTTGAAAACCAACAACCCTATTCACGCTATAGTAGCACCAATAGAGCGCAGTATTTAAGTTGAGTTCTTATTCCCCCTCAATTTTAATGCATTTGAACGTTTTTATTGTAGATTAAAAAATTTGATATTTTTTTTAAACCTTTCTTCGACGTAGGAAATCAAGAAAAGAGTTGAAAATCAGATTCCCCGCGGGGAATCTGATTTTCAATACATAAATGTCTGATTTGCGATGAGAAATTTGATTGATAACATATAAAAATCCATTCTCTGGTGGTGAAATCTCTATTTATTTCATAAAAAGCCTTTCTCCGTCGAGAGTTTATTTTTCCACCTCATAAATATTCATTTCTCATTGGAGAGTTGTGTTGTTTTCTCATTTCTTTAATTTTCTCATCGAAGTAAACACCCAAAAATATTTTTAAAACATTTCCACCGTGGTGAATGCAATTTTCATCTCTTGAAACTCCAATTCCCCGTGGGGAATATGATTTTCAGTAGTTGCAATACTTATCTCCTTGATAAAATGCTGTAAAAACGCACTTATGATAGTTGCGTTTGTGATTAATGCCTCTTAAATCAGATGATTGCAAAATTAGCAATGGAGACAAGTAAGGCTGGCTGATTTTTATGATATGTTTGTAATCAGTTACTATCTTACAAGGCAAAAACTATTTATTATCACTTTCTATTAATGGAATGTTTTAAATTTTAATTTTAAATTAAACAATCTAGTATGAATTTAATATTATAGCGTAGATGATTGTATAAGTCAACAGTAAATTTTTTTAAAGGACTACTTCTAATAAATTTGAATGCAGTCCTTTTTTGTATTAACTTTTGAACCACTATTTCCTTTTAGGTAAATCAATATCACAATAGATAATTTGGATATGAATATTCGGTTTCGACTCAAATAAATATTACTTTTGCTAAATTAGTGTGTTCAATTATGAAGTAATCACTTTAATTCTCTTTTGTATATGAAACTAATTAAAACCCCTCTCTTCATCGTTCTTCTCAGTCTGAGCCTTATCAGTTGCAAAACCAAAGAAAGTGAGCAGGCAAAGAAAGAAGAAGAGATAAAACCCAATGTTGTGTTTCTGTTAGTAGACGATATGGGTTGGAAAGATTTGGCATGCTATGGTAGCACTTTTTACGAAACGCCTAACATTGACCGTTTGGCCTCAATGGGAGTCAGGTTTACGAATGCCTATACACCCAATCCAGTTAGCTCTCCTACAAGAGCAGCTATCATGACGGGGAAATATCCTTCAAGAGTAGGCATAACCGATTGGATTCCAGGTGATGACCCTAAAGATAGGAAATTGATGGGACCCGAAGATTTACACGAACTTCCACTTGAAGAGGTAACCGTTGCTGAAATATTGAAAGAAGAGGGTTACAAAACATTCTTTGCAGGCAAGTGGCATTTGGGTGCTGAGGGAAACTTGCCAACTGATCAGGGTTTTGATATAAATAAAGGAGGCTATCATTATGGTCAACCTCCTGGTGGTTATTATTCTCCATACAAGAACAAGATGCTTGAAGATGGTCCCGATGGTGAGTTTTTAACTGACAGATTGATGAATGAATCGATGAAGTTTATTGAAGATAATAAAGACAATCCATTTTATCTTCACCTTGCATTTTACACGGTTCATACACCCATTCAGGCTAATAAAGAGTATATAGATATGTTTGAAGAGAAACGCAATCAATTGGAGATTAGTGAGCCTGTGTTAGTAGAAGATGGTGATGCATACACAGTACAGAATCAGACGGATGCCGCTTATGCATCTATGATATATGCGTTGGATATTAATGTTGGCCGGTTGCTTAATCAACTCGATTCGCTCAATCTTACAGATAACACACTCATTATATTTACTTCTGATAATGGAGGACTAACTACCCTCTTAAACCCAAATTGGGAAATACCTACATCAGTTGTTCCACTCAGAGCTGGAAAGGGATGGGCTTATGAAGGTGGTTTACGAGTTCCGTTTATTTTAAAACCTGTTGGCAAACCAGTAGAAGAACAAGTGTTGGAAACGCCTATCATTAGCATGGATATCTATCCCACTATTCTTGACTATTTGAGTGTGGATCAAAAGCCAGAACAACATGTAGATGCAGAGAGCTTATACAACCTTATAGAAATGGGGGAGCAGCTAGATCGAGAATCTCTCTTTTTTCATTATCCCCACTATCACTCTAGCGGATGGAAACCGGGAAGTGCTATAAGGATGGGAGATTGGAAGTTGATTCACTTTTATGAAGATAATACAGTTGAACTGTATAACTTGAAAAGCGATATTAGTGAAAAGAATGATTTATCAGCTAAGCACCCAGATAAAGTAGCGCTATTGATGGAAAAACTTCAACAAACTATTGAAGATACTAATAGTAGCTTGCCAATATTAAATAAGTAGCTGGTTATTAGTTTATTAGATATCGCTTCAATTTTATTCACTCAATGTTTAAATATTTATTATTTGAACTTTCGAAGGTCTTTAAATTGCAAAAATAATTTATTCTTGCTTTCGGATACTTATCTTGACGGGGAATAAAATAAATTGAAGCTTTGTGAGCTCTTATAAGTAAGAACAAATAAATAAGCCGATATGAATAATTCATATCGGCTTATTTATTATTGTATTGTTTCAATACTTATACGAGGGGTGATCAAACAGCTTTGCTAGTCTGTTCTATTATCTCCATTCCTCTTTGTACAGCTTTTTCGTTCATAGGTATTAGCTTGTGGTGACGCTCGGGCAAAACATTTTCCAAACCTTTTACTACATTCTCCAATTTCACCATTGGTGAAATTTTGAGTAAGCCACCCAGTACAATCATATTAAACACCCTGGCGTTGTCCATTTTCATAGCCTCTTCCAATGCATCAATTTTGTACACATTAATATCTTTGCGCGTTGGTGGATTTTGAATGCCATCAGTGTCATATATTATGCTGCCACCTGGTTTCACCATCTTCTCAAATTTGTCGAGCGAAGGCTGGTTTAATACAATAGCCACATCGTAACTATTAAGTACAGGAGAACTAATTGTCTCGTCACTTAATATAACAGTCACGTTAGCTGTACCACCTCTTTGCTCGGGTCCGTAAGCTGGAAACCATGAAACCTCTTTTCCTTCTACAAGTCCAGAGTATGCCAAAATCATACCCATTGATAATACACCTTGACCTCCAAAACCTGCAATTACAATTTCTTGTACCATATTTTATTTGTTTTTTATCGTCTTTTATTTATATGTTTTTAAGATCGCCTAGTGGATATGTTGGGAACATGTTCTCTTCCATCCACTTGTTAGCTTGCACAGGAGTCATTTTCCAACCAGAATTACAGGTCGAAACAATTTCTACGATAGAAGTTCCTTTCCCTTCCATTGAGTTCTCAAATGCTTTGCGTATCATTCTTTTGGCTCTTCTAATTGCTGGTGCAGTGTGTACTGCCTGGCGTGTTGCTAAACAAACACCATCTAACATAGCAACTAGGTCTAGTATCTTCAACGGATTACCCATTGTTTCTACATTACGACCTGTAGGGCTAGTAGATGTTTTCATGTTAGGTAATGTGGTAGGAGCCATTTGTCCTCCTGTCATACCATATATACCATTATTAATGAAAATGATAGCTATATTTTCGCCTCTGTTGGCTGCATGAATAGTTTCAGCAGTTCCAATAGCAGCAAGGTCACCATCACCTTGGTAGGTAAATACCATTTTGTCGGGCAGTAATCGTTTAGTAGCACTAGCTAAAGCTGGTGCACGACCATGAGCCGCTTGTTGCCAATCTATATCTAAATAGTTATAAGCAAAAACTGCACAACCAACTGGTGCAATACCAATGGTTATTTCCTCTATGCCCATCTCTTTAATTACTTCTCCAACTAGTTTGTGTGCCACGCCATGTGAGCAACCAGGGCAGTAGTGCATATAGTTGTCGTTCATAAGTTCTGGTTTTTCATAAACCAGATTTTCGGTGCTTATAATTGATTCGTTACTCATATTGTTTTGTTATTTATTGCTTGTTAATAAAACTGATGTTATTTAGAAAATCTATACATAATATAAAACATACCAGCAATTCCTCCTGTAATCCAAGTAGTGGTAATATCTTTATCGGTTATGAAGTAGGCCGCAACGGTTGCTACAACAGATATTAGAAATAAAATTAATATTGCTTTCCTTACCTTCTGATTCATAGGAGTTGGTCTGTTTTATATTGATGTTATTTCTTAATAACTTTTTCTTTTAAAGCTTCAAACACTTGATCGGGTGTAGGAACTATACCTCCTAAGCGCCCAAAAAACTCAACATTTACTTTTCCATTAACAGCAAGGCGAACATCTTCCACCATTTGTCCGGCATTCATCTCCACTGTCAGTATTCCTTTCACTTTGTCGGCATATTCACTTAATACTTTGCTAGGGAAGGGCCATAATGTGATTGGGCGTATTAGTCCAACTTTAATTCCTTCTTCGCGTGCAAGGTCGATAGTTTTTAAACAAACACGTGCTGAAGAACCAAAAGCTACTAATATATAGTCGGCATCTTCGCAATTAATCTCTTCGTAGCGAACTTCGTTTTTCTCTATTTCAGCATATTTAGCTTGAAAGCGAATATTATTTTGCTCCATCACATTAGCATCAAGCTCAAGCGATGATATAATATTTGGTCCACGTGTAGCTGGCTTGCCTAACGTTGCCCAAGGGCATTGCTCGCGTATTTGCTCTTCTGTACGACGTGGTCTAAACTCTGGAAGCGATACTTTTTCCATCATCTGTCCGATAACACCATCAGAAAGAATAATAGCAGGATTGCGATATTTGAAAGCTAAGTCGAAACCTAGTGCAACAAAATCTGCCATCTCTTGAACAGAGTTGGGTGCTAGTGTAATCAATTTGTAGTCGCCATGTCCACCACCTTTTACAGTTTGAAAATAATCAGACTGTGATGGTTGAATAGTTCCTAATCCTGGACCTCCGCGCATTACATTTACTAATAGGCAGGGCAATTCAGCACCTGCTAAATAAGATATACCTTCTTGTTTAAGGCTCATACCGGGGCTTGATGATGAAGTCATAGAGGCTTTTCCACATGATGCTCCACCATATACCATATTTATTGCTGCCACTTCACTTTCGGCTTGCAATACAACCATACCTGTTGTATCCCAAGGTGCTTGTTCCATGAGTGTCTCCAATACTTCTGATTGGGGGGTGATAGGGTAGCCAAAATAGCCATCTGTGCCATATCGTATAGCAGCATGGGCAATGGCCTCGTTGCCTTTCATCAAAGTAATTTCTTTTGACATAATTTTATGTGTGGTTTTTTAAGTTTTTAATAAATTTAAAAGAGAGGGTTAACCTTATTCTTTTATTCTTTTTCTATAGACTGTTAGTACACCGTCGGGGCATACAAGTCCACAATTTGCACATCCTATACATGCTTCGGGGTTTTCCATATAAACATAGTGATATCCACGGATATTCACATCGGTAGGATGCAGACTTAATGTGTCGGTTGGACATGATTCAACGCACAGAGCGCATCCTTTACATCGCTCTACATTCACTGTTACGTGACCTATTACTTTTGCCATTATCTAATTAGTTTAAAAGTTTGATTATAAAATTACTGTACTTTCTCAACAAATCAAATTTATTTGTGTTAAATATTTATGTAGTTAAAACAGTATGAATACCTTATGTAAATTGAATCAACGCTGTTTGTAGGCATTAATTTATATATGTTGTTAAAAAGCTTGCAAAAAGTAAACATCGCATGCTTTTAAGGGCTATTTTTGATAAAATAGTAAATTCGTTTTTTTTAGAAACTTTACCAACCAAAAGCCTCTTTATGCATCCAATTTCCCTGAACACGCAAAACTTGTTCAATAATATCTCTTGCAACTCCTTCTCCTCCTTTTTTAGGAGAGATGTATTTTGCTATGCTTTTTATCTCGGGTGCGGCATCGGCGGGAGCAATTGGCAAGGCAACTTTTTGCATTACTTCATAGTCGGGAATATCGTCGCCTACATATACCATCTCTTCAACTTTGTAGTCGGTGTTTTCCAGTAGGTGTTTAAAGTCTATCATTTTTATGCTCGATTTCATATATATATGTTTCACTCCAAGTGCGCTATATCTTAGATGCACAGCTTTCGAATCGCCTCCGGTAATAATGGCTATGCCATAGCCAGATTTAATAGCTTGGTTGATAGCATATCCATCGTGAATATTGATGGTGCGCATTGGTTCTCCTTCGGGTGAGAGTGAAATGGTTTGCGACGAGAGTACTCCATCTATATCAAATACAAAGGTTTTGATTTTATTGAGATCAAAATCTATTTTACTCATAATTGTTTTTATTATTTTCTATTGTTTTTTTCTATTTTCTTTTTGCGAATAACATTACTGTTGTGCCTGCTATCATTACTACTATGGGAAAGGCATGTAGTGTTAGGTTGTTCGACCATTTCAGTATAATATCGGTATAGCCTATCAATCCTATCATTGTAAGTATATATCCAAAAATCTTTTCACGCTTTAGCCATAGAGAAATAGTGCCAGCCAATAAGAAAAAAGTAGCAGGTGTTTTCACGTAAGTCATCCAAACCCAATGGTTTGTTATTCGCAATTGGATAAGAAGGAGCAGAAACCCAAAGACAAGGAGTATTAATCCATTTGCCATTTTATCTGCTCGTTTCCCACGCAACTTTGTCATAACAGAGGGTTGTGTTACGATTTAAATTCTGCAATATGAACATTCTCCCACAACAAAGCGTCAGTATCGTTGGGAGTGAGCTCTTTTTCTTTTTTGCCAAAAGCAATAATGGAGAGAATTTCGTAGGGCATTGGTATATCTAGTAAGTCACGAATATGATCTTCTGCTGAAATATGATCGTTGTATTGTCGTTCTCGTATTTGTACCCAGCAACTACCAATGCCAATATCTTCGGCTTGAAGCTGCATGGCAATGCTTGCAATAGAGGCGTCTTCTACCCACACATCGCTTACTATGGGATTCCCTAGCACTACTACTGCTAGTGCGCAATCGGCAACAAACTTGCTCCCATGCTCTTTTGAGCGTGATAGCTTTTCTAGCATCTCTTTGTCGTCTACTACTATAAATTGCCACGAGTGACTGTTTTTTGATGTAGGCGATAGAAGCGCGGCACTAAGTATCATCTCTGTCTCTTCGGGTTTTAGCAGCTCATCTTTAAATCTTCGGGTGCTTCGCCTATTAATTAATAAATTATGAAAGTTACTCATTGTTTTATACTTGCTTTTTTGTTTTCAACTTATTGTTTGATTACGTACAAAAATAAGCATTATATAGCACTCTATCGAAAATTATCAATACAGAATGGGGGATGGGAATAGACATGTGGGGTGTTTTGATGAAGATTGTTGTTTTCACCTTATATATAAGGTGAAGGCTCTCTGTTTTTAATCCTTTATATACACCCTTATCATTTTGGCATCTTTGCGAGGTCTGTCGTTTCTGTCAACCTCAAGATTGGCTATTTTGTCAATTACATCTAAGCCCTCTATCACCTCGCCATAAGCTGTGTACTCCATATTAAGATGGCGCGATCCACCTATAGTGCTGTATGCCTCTTTCTCTGCGGGGTTGAAGAAAAATTTATTGGGTGATGCATTAAATGCAGAGTCTATTTGGTGAAGTATTTGGTCTAGTCGTGCATTAAAAGCGTGTGGGTCGTTCTCCTTTAACTCGGCTAGCTCCCCTTTGAAAGGTATATAATATTTGCGTGTAGCTGCATTTTTAATGGGTACATTCACTGCCATCTCTAATGAGTCGAGTCTTCCTTCGGTAAGAATTCTGCCGTGGACAATGAAAAACTGAGACATATCCGATTTTTTATTCGGATTTTCATTATCTCCACGTCGTGGAGCAGATACCACTCCTTTTTTGTGGAAATACTTTTCGTTGAACTCTGGCATAATTTCCATGGATGTGTTGCCACTACCCACTCTTGCTCCAGGAGGAGCATTGCGCGTGTCTTGAGCACCACCTTGAATCATGAAGTTTTTTATAACTCTTTGAAATAGTGTGCCGTCGAAATAGCCTTTCTTCACTAAATCTAAAAAATATTCGGCATGGCGTGGTGTTTCGTCATAGAGCATTATGGTCATGTCGCCATAATTTGTAGAAACCACTACGTTTGGATATTTTGTTTGAGCAGTTGCTATTTTACAGCTCAATAGAATCATTAGAAGTATGTATTTTGCTTTCATAAGTCTATATCTCTTTTTAGAAGTCGGTTTTCAGTTCCTCTTTCATTGACACGCTTATCACTATAGGGTTTAAAACATCTCTATTAATTAGAGTGGCACGCTGTTTTCTTTCTGTTTCACGATTTTAGTTGGGAGCTTTAGTATATATAAATAGTGCAATAATAGAGAATACAACATTTGGTATCCATGCTGCAATCATAGGACTAACCAGCCCAGAAACTGCAAAGGTGGCGCTAATAGTCATAAACAGTATGTAGCCCATGCTTAATGCCAAGCCTATACCAATGTTTAGTCCCATTCCTCCTTTCACTTTACGAGCCGAAAGTGCTGCACCTATTATGGTGAGGATAAATGCCGACATAATGGATGCAAATCGGCTATGATACTCAATCTCGAAAGCCTGTATGTTGCCAATTCCTCTTTGTCTCTGACTTTTGATGTATTTAGAGAGGTTGGGTGTTGTCATCAATTGATGGTCGGTTTCGGAGATTAAAAAATCACGAGGTGTAATATATAATGTAGTGTCAATGGATGTTCCAGATGTAATGGTTTCTTCTAATCCTTGGAAGTCTCTAATTTGATAGTTCTTTATTGTCCACTGGTAGGCAGAGTCATACTCTATTTTATTTGCAGTAAGGCGCGATTCGAGATGATTGTTGTTGAATTTATCTAGCGAGAAGCTATAGCCTGTTTTGGTGGAATTGTCGTAACTGCCAAAATAGGCAATCACTCCAGGAGCTGCTTGCAGCTGAATTTTTGACGCATAATCGACACTCTTTTTTCTAACATATGTGTCTTCAAACTGCACTCTTTTTACATTCGAAGGTGGAATAATGAAGCTGCCAAATATAAAAGTGACAATAGCAATGATTGTTGCAGAAATCATATATGGCTTCAACAAACGTTTGAAGCTAATGCCATTTGAAAGAATGGCTATTATCTCTGAATTGGATGCCAACTTGGATGTAAAGAATATAACAGCAATAAACACAAATAGTGGGCTAAACAGATTGGCATAATAGGGGATAAAGTTGAGGTAGTAGTCGAAAACTATTTCATGCAACGATGCATTGTTGGTGATAAATTTGTCAATCTTCTCATTGATATCAAAGACTACCGATATGGATATAATAAGAACTATTGAGAAGACAAATGTTCCCAAAAACTTTTTTATAATGTATCGGTCTAAAATAGTTAGCTTAAATATATTCTTCATATCAACTGTGTTGCAATCTAATACTGTGTTTCGCTACAATCGGCGCGTTACTCTCTCAATCATTTGAGGCTTCCATGTAGAGAATGTTCCATTGATGATCTGTTTGCGTGCTTCTTTCACCAACCATAGATAAAATGCGAGGTTGTGAACAGATGCTATTTGCAAACCTAAAATTTCATTGGCATTGATAAGGTGGCGCAAATATGCCTTGCTATAGAGGGTATCTACAACCGATGCTCCATTTTCTTCGATGGGCGAGAAGTCGTCTTTCCATTTAGCATTACGCATATTAATAATACCATCTCTGGTGAAGATACGACCATTTCTACCATCGCGTGTAGGCATGATACAGTCAAACATATCCACTCCTCGCTCTATGGCATCGAGTAAATCGGCTGGAGTTCCCACTCCCATTAAGTAGCGTGGTTTATCTTTTGGTAATATTTCGTTTACTATTTCAATCATTTCAAACATCTTCTCCTTTGGTTCGCCCACAGCCAATCCGCCGATAGCATTGCCATCTGCCTCTTTTGAAGCAACATTTTCTGCGGCACGTTTTCTCAACTCTGGATAAACACATCCTTGAACAATAGGGAAAAGAGATTGTCTGAAACCATAGGGACTCTCTGTTTCGTTGAAACGAGCAATGCAGCGGTCGAGCCAACGCTCGGTCAGTTCTAACGAGTTTTTAGCATAAGCATAGTTGGCATCACCAGGTGTGCACTCGTCAAATGCCATAATAATGTCTGCACCTATAATGCGCTGTATGTCCATCACATTCTCGGGGGTGAATATATGTTTCGAGCCATCGATGTGTGAGCGAAACTCTGCACCTTGCTCTGTTAGTTTTCTTCTATCCGAGAGCGAAAAAACCTGAAACCCTCCACTGTCTGTTAACATTGGCTTGTTCCAACTATTAAATTTGTGCAATCCTCCAGCTTTTTTCAATATGTCCAATCCTGGACGTAGATAAAGGTGGTAGGTGTTGCCCAATATTATTTGCGCCTCAATATCCTCTTTCAGTTCGTACATCTGCACAGCTTTTACGCTGCCGACCGTGCCGACTGGCATAAATATAGGGGTTTCTATCACTCCATGGTCTGTAGTAATAAGACCAGCACGTGCGTTTGATGAATTATCGGTGTGTTGTAGTTCGAATTTCAAAATATATCACATTCATTTATAAATCAAAGTCCAAAGTTAACAAAGTAATTTCTAATGAATATGACATTATTCATAAATTGTTATAATGAATGGAGTGGGAAGGTGGTTTTGACAGCGTTGAGCATCTATTGATGCTTCTTTTGTGCTTCAAACTTACTTTTCAAGCGTCAGCAATAATTTTATGGATGCGCTATCTGTTTTTCACTCCATATTTAAGGTTGGATTTAGGGGTGTTGAGATAGTTGGATTATTCAGAACATTCGATACAATATAAACTCTCAGGTCGAACCAATATTCTACCAATAGGAATCTGTTTTCCACAACCCACACACTTGCCAAATTGTGGAGTGCCTACTTTGGTTAGTGAAAGCTCTAAGGCAGTAAGCTTTGCTTTTGCTTGTTGTAGTAGCGCGCTCACTCTACTCATATTGTTCATTGCATCGTTTCTAGCAAGTATATCTATTGCACAATCAGGAGCAACAGGTTTTGTCTCTTCTTTATATACTTCAATTAACTTCCTTGTTTTGTCAATTTCTTTCTTTATTAGCTCTTCTATTTCACTGTTTTTCATAGTGTGTAACTATTGTGGTTGTTTCGATTATTGTAACTTTGATGGATGTAGGGTTTAATTGTTTTAGCAGATTTAGCAGATCAGGATTTATAGATATATTAGCATAAGTGTTAGTGTTTGTATGCCTACTTCAGCTTCTATAAAACTCATTGCTTCATCTTATTTTAAACACTATCTATGTACTATTTGTTCCCAAATCTTATAGGCTGACTGTTGAAAACTTGAAGCACTCTTTCCATTTGCTGAGCCACAAGTTGATTAAATGTCTGTTTATCATGCGTATGATGTTATTTTAGACGGGTTGTTTGTTTTTGCAAACTAGGTAGATGGAGTCTCAGTTAGTCCATTTTATTCTAGTAGATTGTATATATGAGTGATGCATACCCCCAATTGTTTTCGTTTGATTGCATATATGCATAGTGCAGATGTCAAATCGCACGTTTTTTTTCTACTAGTGAGGTTTAAATATGCAGTTTTATTTTCTGCGCTTTAACTTTTCTAGCCACTTAGATGATTTTGTTGTGAATCTTATTGCTGATTTTGGTACCTATTTCAGCATACCTTAGAAGTTTATATTCAAAAACAGGGTGCATAGTGCTCTTTTTTTTGTGCAATCGGGGTAATGGATGTTCCATATGTGCAATTGCAGAAAGCCGATGTGGCAAATGAGCACTGTTTTATTAAGTATATTTAAGTGATTTGAGACATATCTACCACCTTATATTGAAGTTGTAAATAGGCAATAGCAATGCTTTAAATTGTTTGTTTCACTTTTTAGGTAAAATCTTGTAGCGGGTTTTGATGAGAATATAACTCAATATTCATCTAAGTAGAAAATCGTGTATTCAATTGAAAATTATGTATCTTTGTAATAAACAGTATGAAAGATATTATCCTATGAGTTCACCATTAGCAGAACGTTTGCGTCCACAGACATTAGATGATTTCGTTGGTCAACAACACCTAGTTGGCAAGGGATCGGTATTACGCAAAATGATTGATACGGGACGAATACCCTCCATTATTTTTTGGGGACCTCCCGGTGTGGGTAAAACTACCCTAGCCAATATTATATCTAATGTATTGGAAGCTCCTTTTTATAAGCTAAGCGCTATCAACTCAGGTGTGAAAGATGTGCGCGATGTGATTGAAAAAGCAGGAAGCAATCGTTTTTTTAATAGTGCTGCACCCATCCTCTTTATTGATGAGATACATCGCTTTAGTAAATCGCAACAAGACTCATTACTACATGCTGTGGAAACTGGTACCATTACATTGATTGGTGCAACTACAGAGAATCCTTCGTTCGAGGTGATTCGCCCACTGTTGTCACGCTGTCAGGTATATGTGCTGAAGTCGATGGAAACGGAAGATTTGGTTGATTTGCTGGAAAGAGCATTAACTAAAGATTATATTTTACGAGAAAAAGATATTGAGGTAAAAGAGACCAATGCACTATTTAGATTTGCAGGGGGTGATGCACGAAAGCTGCTCAATATTATCGACTTGGTGGTTGAGGCATCTGTTGGCGATAAAATAGTGATAGACGATCAAATTGTATCGGAGCGATTGCAAGAAAACCCTGCTGCATACGATAAAGGTGGTGAGATGCACTACGATATTATTTCGGCTTTTATCAAATCTATTAGAGGCAGCGACCCCGATGCAGCTATTTATTGGTTGGCGCGCATGGTGGAGGGGGGCGAAGATCCTAAATTTATAGCACGAAGACTGGTTATATCAGCCTCTGAAGATATTGGACTGGCAAATCCAAATGCATTGCTATTGGCAAATGCTTGTTTTGATACGCTTACAAAAATTGGTTGGCCCGAAGGGCGCATTGTGTTGGCACAAACCACTGTTTATCTTGCTACTTCTCCTAAAAGCAACTCTACATATGAAGCCATCAATAAAGCAATGGCTGTGATACGAGAAACGGGCAACTTGCCTGTGCCAATGCATTTGCGCAATGCACCTACCAAGTTGATGAAGGAGCTCGATTATGGTAAGAACTATAAGTATGCACACGATTATAAAAACAACTTTGTGGAAGATAACTTCTTCCCAAATGAGTTGAAACAAAAGAAGTTTTGGGAACCTCAAAACAATGCAGCCGAAAACAAAATTGTAGAGTGGATGAAGCGGTTGTGGAAGAATCGTTTCTAAATAAGTATCTGATTTATTCTTGTCTGCTTTCTGACATAAAAAACCGGATTTAAAACTGTCTTGTACGTTTTAAATCCGGTTTTATTTATGTGTAGTTTCTTCTTTCAGAGATTACTTATACTTCATCCATTTGATAAGCTCTTTAATGCTTGGCTTTTTACCATACATCAGAATGCCTACTCTGTATATTTTGGCAGCCATAATAGAAATTAAGATAAACGAACCATAGAGCAATACTACTGATAGTAGTTTTTCCCACAGTGGAACACCAAATGGTAAGCGCACCATCATTACGATGGGCGAGGTGATGGGAATGAGCGAACACCAAAATGCTAATGGACCATCTGGATTGCTAATGCTATAGAAACCAGCATAGAATGCAAAAAGCATAACTATGGTAATGGGTGTCATAAACTGTTGTGTGTCTTCTTCGTTGTCAACAGCTGCGCCAATGGTTGCAAATATTGATGCAAACATAACAAAGCCTCCAACGAAATAGATAAAGAAGTAGAAGATAATTTCGAACCAGTTTACTGACATGATTGATGCTAAAGCGCCCTCAATGTCAAATCCTCCCATGTCGCTACTAGCTGCTGCCATTTGCGATGCTTGCTCGGGGTTGGTCATAAAGAATGAGACTCCTGTAAAGAGTAAAGCTATCATTACCCCCCAAAAGACCAATTGAGTAATTCCAACCAACCCTATACCAATAATTTTGCCAATCAGCATATAGACGGGTTTTACCGAAGAGATCATAACCTCAACAATTCGGCTTCGTTTTTCCTCCATCACAGCCTGCATTACCATGGCACCATAAATCATGATAAACATAAAGATAAGAAAAGTAAATCCACCCCCAACAATAGATGCTACAACAGTAGATGTTTCGGATATAGTGCCATCGTCGCCCCATCTCATGGTGGTGAGCGATATTCTATTGTCTGACTCTATTATCTCTCTTACTTGGGCTATTGTTCTGCTATCAACATTGTCGGAGTGAGATAGTGCTTCTAGTTTTTGCTCAGCAACTCTCTCAGAAAGTTTTCGTTCAATCGACGAGAGCAAATCCATAGGGGCTTGCTTTTCAGATAGCAGACTAACCGATTTAGGCTTTACGCTAAGATCGTTAGTTATATGCAAAATAGCATAAACATCTTTACCCAAACGCGATTGCTGTTCGGTTGCATTGGCATCGTTCAAAAGCTCATACTTGTAGTGGGTGGTGCTTTCAAATTCTGATGCATAGATTCCCGACTCGTCAATAACAACAATTTTGCGAACCTGTGTGTCTTTTACTGTAGATAGCCAATAGGGTACAAACACCAATGCCGTAAATAGAAAGGGCATAAAGATAGTAAGCAGAATGAAGGACTTCTTGGTGACACGTGAGAGGTATTCGCGTGCTATAATAATTTTTAATGGATTCATAGTTATGGTGGTAGTTTTACTTTGTTACGGTTTCGATAAATACTTCGTTCATTGTGGGTAGCTCTTCTTCAAACGATGCTATCTTGTATTTGTCAAGCATTAGTTTTATAAGTTGAGTCTTATCCATATCCAATGGTTTTTTAATCCGTATGTCGGTAAACTCATTGTATCGTACATTTGTAAGCAAATCTAAGTTAAGCTCTGAGTTGTCGAACTCATCAACTAGGAGTCTGAATTTGTAGATATCTTTTTTGTGTTCGTTACGTAGGTTGTAAACACTGCCTTGCAACACCACTTCCGACTTGTTGATGAGTGCTATCTCATCGCACAGTGTTTCCACCGACTCCATATTATGAGTAGATAAGATAATAGTTTTACCTTCAGCTTTTAGCTTTAGCATCTCTTGCTTAATCAACTCGGCATTCACAGGGTCGAAACCACTAAAGGGCTCGTCAAATATTAATAAATCGGGATTGTGAATAATGGTTGATATAAATTGCACTTTTTGCTGCATTCCTTTCGAAAGTTCTTCTACCTTACGGTTGTACCAACCCATTATTTCAAACTTGTTGAACCATTTCACTATCTCACGGTGTGCATCGTCGCGGGTCATTCCTTTCAATCGTGCCAAATACATGGCTTGTTCGCCCACTTTCATTTTTTTATATAAACCGCGCTCTTCGGGCAGGTATCCTATTTTGTAGATATCTTCTCTTCTTAGAGGACTTCCGTTGAGCAATATCTCGCCACTGTCGGGGGCTGTGATGCGGGTGATGATACGGATGAGTGTGGTTTTGCCGGCACCATTCGGACCCAGGAGGCCAAAAACAGCGCCTTCTGGTACGCGTATACTAACTTTATTTAAAGCAAGATGTTGGGAAAATTGTTTTACTACATCTTTTGTCTCTACATAATGCATAAAGGATTATTGTTAAAGGGTTAAATTAGTTGTTGGTGTAAAAGTGTCATGCTTTATTAATATCTAATAATCACTTGCTCGCCAAGCATCTTAGCAAGTAGTTTTTTTATCTCTTCTAGTTTCTTTTTCTCCTGCAATAGTCTGAGTGTGGTTTCGAAATCTCCTTTTTCATCAGCCTCTTTAATCTCTTTCATCACATGCGATATCTGCTTCATTACATAAGCATTTTTCAATTCAGTGGTTATCCTAGGAATTGACATTTCAAGCGAGTTTTCTTCAAGTAGAATTGAGTTTTCATCGTCGTGATCTTCGCCCAATGCCTTGGCATGAATTTTACTTAACTGATATCTATCACTCACCATTTCAGTTGCAAGTTTACTTATATTTTCGTCGGCATGAGAGGTGAAATACCTTGCAGGTTGAAAGTTTTTATCTACAGACTCTCTGTATGCCTCTTCAAATATTTGAGCGTAGAGCTTATTGGTGAGTTTTATATTGTCGCGCTCCAAGTCGAAGTGGATAAATTCTATTACTGTACTTCCTTCCTCCACCAAAACTTCAACTTCTTTAGGCTCTCCTTTTAGTTTCTTTGTTTCGTAGCGTTGAAAAATCATTGTCATGCCATAGCGTACTATATAGCGTGCTATTTGTCGTTCAATATTTTCTATGCGCGTTTTCTTTCGCGAAACAGCTATAATGGGCTCTTTCTTAGATGATGTTTCAGGTGCAGGTTGTGTGCCTCTATCCGATGATTTACTGGCTCTTCGTTGTATTGGGCGTTTGCTTTGATCGTATTTTTTAAGGCGTATTTTATTTACCTCTCTTATTAGCAACTTTTCGTTTATATCCAATAGCTTGGCACTATCCTTTACATACACCGAGCGTTTTATTCCATCGGGAATAAGCGCTATACTTTCTACAATATTTGAAATTAGACCAGCACGCTTAACTGGATCATCCTTCGTCTCGTTGAGCAGGAGTTGAGCTTTGAAGCGAATAAAGTCGACCTCGTTCTCTTCGATAAATTTATTGAAGCTCTCTGCATTTTGCTTGCGTGCAAAAGAGTCAGGGTCTTCGCCTTTTGGCAAAAGCACTACTTTTACGTTTAAACCCTCTTCCAACAATAGGTCGATACCCCTGAGTGCTGCTGATATACCTGCATCGTCGCCATCGTAGAGCACTGTCATATTGTGGGTAAAGCGGCGAATGAGTCTTATCTGACCCGAAGTGAGTGCAGTTCCTGATGAGGAAACCACATTTTCGATTCCCGCTTGATGCATAGATAGCACATCGGTATAACCCTCCACCATAAAGCAGCGATCTTCTTTAACAATGGCTCTTTTAGCATAGTAAAGACCATATAGTTCTCTACTCTTAGAGTATATTTCGCTTTCGGGTGAGTTAACATATTTAGCTAGTCTGTCTGAGCTTTTCAATATACGACCACCAAATGCTACTACTTTGCCCGATAGTGTATGTACTGGGAAGATGACACGCCCTCTAAATCGGTCATAGAGCGAACTATTATTCTCTCCACCTGCAACAAGTCCCGTTTTTATTAACAACTCTTGTTTATAACCTAAGCGTAAAGCTTCTGTCGAAAATGCATTGCGTTGCTCAAGGGCATAGCCTAGTTCAAACTTTTTGATGATGTCGTCTCTAAAACCACGCTCTCTGAAATAAGAGAGTCCTATGTTTTTACCTTCGGGATTGGTGTGGAGTGTTTTTTGGAAATAGTTGCGGGCGTAGTCGTTAATGATAAACATGCTTTCGCGCTCACTCTCTAACACCTTCTCTTCATCAGTCAGTTCTCTCTCTCTCACTTCAATGTTGTACTTCTTAGCAAGATATTTTAATGCTTCGTAGTATGTGAGTTGCTCATGCTTCATAATGAAGTGTGTGGGATTGCCACCTTCGCCACAAGCAAAGCATTTGCAAATGTTTTTTGTGGGAGAAACAGAAAAAGATGGAGTTCTATCGTCGTGAAATGGACATAGACCAAGATAGTTTACTCCTCTTTTCTTGAGTGTAACAAAGTCAGACACCACATCTACAATCTGTGCAGCGTCTTGAATACGGTCTATAGTTGCTCTATCAATCATTTTGGATTACGAAATTAGTTATTTATGTTGTAAATAAATCACATTTAGAGAAATTAATCTTATATTTGTAGTAATCTAATCTAAACTATTATGAATATATAATCTAAAGAATTTAAACATGGAATCAATTAATTGGTCAAAATTATCATTCGGTTACATGAAAACCGATTACAACGTACGCACCCATTTCAGCGATGGTAAATGGAGTGAGCTTAAACTAGAAACTTCTGAGTTTGTAGACATACACATGGCAGCTTCATGCTTGCACTATGGACAAGAAGCTTTTGAAGGTATGAAAGCCTTTAAGGGTAAAGATAATAAAATTCGTCTATTTAGAATGCGTGAGAATGCACTTCGTTTACAACACTCTTGTAGAGGTATCATGATGGAAGAACTTCCTGTTGAGATATTTGAAGAAGCTGTGATTAAGGCTGTAAAAGCAAACGAGCGTTTTGTTCCTCCTTACGAAAGTGGAGCGGCACTATACATTCGCCCATTGCTTTTTGGAACAAGTGCGCAGGTGGGTGTAGCTCCTTCAAAAGAGTACACTTTTATTGTGTTTGTAACTCCAGTTGGACCTTACTTTAAAGAAGGATTTAAGCCAACACCTATGGCTATTATGCGCGAGTATGATAGAGCAGCACCTCTAGGTACAGGAACTTATAAAGTGGGTGGAAACTATGCAGCTAGTATGTACTCGGGAGTGAAAGCCTCTAAAATGGGTTACTCATCTGTTGTTTATCTAGATGCAAAAGAGAAGAAATATATCGATGAGTGTGGTCCAGCTAACTTCTTTGGCATAAAAGACAATACATACATCACTCCAAAGTCTCCTTCTATTCTTCCTTCTATTACTAATAAAAGTCTTATCCAACTGGCTAAGGATATAGGCTTGAAGGTTGAGCGTCGCCCAGTTCCAGTTGAGGAACTAGCTACATTTGAAGAGGCTGGTGCTTGTGGAACAGCTGCTGTTATTAGTCCAATCTTGAAAATAGATGATCTTTCTGAAAATAAAACTTATCAGATAAGTAAAGATGGAGAGGCTGGTCCAATCTCTAAAAAATTATACGACAAGCTGCGTGCTATACAGTATGGTGATGAGGAAGATGTGCATGGCTGGGTAACAATTCTAGACTAAAACTACATTACTATAATATTAAAAGCCACTTTTCATCAAAGTGGCTTTTTTAATTTAATAATAAGAGGTAATTATTAATGGGTTATTTTAATTATCTTCGAAACTTAAACTTTTAATTATGGGTAGCTGTTGAGTAGCTACAAATAAAAACGAAGTGTATATGGGAGCAAGAAAAATTATCTATTTACTGTTGTCTTTTTTATTTCTGATGGGTTGCACCAATAAGAAAGGCAAAACAGTAGACAAAGATGAGAATTATCAGTTGAATATTGGTGTGATGTCGTCAATGGACTATCTGCCTTTGGCTATAGCTAAAGAGCAAGGTTTTTTTGAGCAAGAGGGTGTGGATGTTACTATCAATAAATTTTACTCTGCTAATGAGCGTGATGCTGCTTTGCAAAGTGGCAACTTGGACGGAACTATAATAGATTACACAGGTGCCGCTATACAGAGAGCAGGTGGCGTGAAAATAAAAGTGGCATCGCAATGTGATGGTTCTTTTATGTTGGTTGGAGCTAAAGACTCTAAGGTTAATAGTGTTGGAGACTTGAAGGGTAAACGTATAGCTGTATCGCGAAATACTGTAATAGATTATTGTACCGATTGGGTGTTGCAAGATGCAGGTGTTGCTTTGCATGAGGTGGATAAAGTGGAGATAAACAAAATACCATTACGCTTAGAAATGTTGAGGAATGGAAAAATTGATGCAACCATGCTACCAGATCCATTTACCACAATAGCTTTAGATGGTGGCAATAAAAAGCTTATCGATATAAAGGATGTGGATTTGCGTGTTACTGGAATTGTGTTTCACGACAATGTGATTGCTGATAAAGAAGATGCAATTAAAAATTTCTATCGCGCCTATAATTTAGCTATATACCTTATTAATACGCAACCCCCTCCTACTTTTGAAGAGTTGTTGGTGAAAGAGATTGGCATTCCCAAAGAACTTGCACCGCAAGTAGTGTTTCCTAATTATACAAAGGCGCAGTTGCCCCAAGATAAAGATTTGGAGAAGGTAGAGCAGTGGTTGAAGTCTAAGGGGTTAGTTGCAGTAGATTTTGATGTCAATAATTTAATTGCAACAGGGCTTATTCCTTAACTACTATATTATATGGACTCTGATAAATTATCTCTCCATAATATCTCTGTTGACTATGGTACCACTCCGGTGCTTAAGGATATCTCTTTTTCGCTGAAGAAAGGAAGGATACTTGCTGTTGTAGGTCCTTCAGGGTGTGGTAAGTCTACACTGCTGAATGTGTTGAGTGGTGTTATCAAAAACTACAAGGGCGAAATAGTGATAGGCTCTAGTACGCTGCATAGTCAAGGGTTGGTTTATGGATATGTTCCGCAAAACTTAGGATTGTTACCGTGGAAGAGGGTGAAAGAGAACATTTTGTTGCCTACTAAAATCAATAAAGATATTAAGGTTGAAAAAGATGAGATAGATGATGTGCTGAGCAAACTTGAGTTGGTTGATTTGCTAGATCGTTATCCATTGCAGTTGAGTGGTGGACAACAACAGCGTGTAGCCCTTGCGCGTGCATTTATATCACAACCTGACATTTTGCTGATGGATGAGCCTTTCGCAGCATTAGATACTTTAACGGCAAACACTTCGCGGGAATTGTTTCTTAATTTATGGCGAAAGTATCGACCCACTACTATTTTTACTACTCATAATTTATCGGAAGCTGTGAAACTGGGCGAGCATATTCTTTTGTTAGACAAGCAACCAGCCAAAGTGTTGCGATATGTAGATAACCCCATCTTTGATAGTGATGAACAACAAGACGAAACTGCTTTTGCTGAATTTAAGAAGGAGTTGATGGGCTGGATTCATGAGGGCGATAATGCTAAAACTGAGACAAATATTTATAAAGAGTAATGGGCAGTATAAATTACAGAGATAACAGCCGTGGCAAGAAGGTGAGAAGATGGGTTATACCTAAATCGCTTCGTCTTTTGTTTGGGGGTGTTTTGTCGTTAAATGTTATTTGGTGGTTATTGGCTGTTGCTTTCAATAATAAAGCTCTGCCCAACCCCATAGATGTTTATGCTATTTTACCTAAAGTGCTCTATCAAGGCATGCTTGGGCATTCTGTAGCAAGTTTACGTCGTATATTGTTGGGGGTACTTATTGCATTAGCTTTGGGTATTTTGGGTGGATTATTGACAGGTCTCAGTAAAAGAGCAAATAAGCTACTTAACCCTTTACTATATTTATCTTATCCAATTCCAAAGCTTGCTCTTTTGCCTGTTGCTATGATTGTTTTTGGCATTGGCGAAACTACCAAGGTGCTGATGATTGTTTTGATAATTGTTTTTCAGCTCATTATATCTATTCGTGATGCTATAAGTAGTATCGACAAAGAGAATTATTATGTTCTATCTACTTTGGGTGCTTCAAAGATGCAACAGGTATGGCATGTAGTCTTGCCTGCTATTCTTCCTGAAGTTTTCACAGCATTGCGTGTATCTGTGGGTATTGCCACTTCGGTGCTGTTTGTGACCGAGACATTTGGTACAGACAAGGGACTTGGATTTTTTATTGTTGATGCTTGGATGCGTATCGACTATTTGGCAATGTATGCTGGTATTGTGATGTTGTCGGTAATAGGCTCGCTGCTCTTTATTCTACTCGATATTATGGATGCTCTGTTTTGCAAGTGGAGTAAGCTTAGAAGTGGCAATTAATAATTAATTACAGTTTATTTCTGTTCCCATTTATTATAAGGTGTGTTCACCAACATAGAGTTGTAGTAACGGCTATCGTTTGTTACCTCTTCGCCTAGCCAGTCGGGTTTTTCAAACTTCTCGTCTTCCGATTCTAACTCTATCTCTGCTATCTCTAATCCCATGTTGCTCCCATAAAACTTATCTACTTCAAAAACGTGTGTACCAACTTTCACCAAATAACGTGTTTTTTCAATAATCTCTTTCTCGCAAAACTTCAGCATATTTTCGGCATCTTTCACAGGAATCTCTTTTTCCCATTCGTAACGTGTGAATTCACCTTCGTGCACATTGCTCTTAATAGTAAGATACGCTATATCACCTTGTATGCGAATGCGTACAACACGTTGAGGAGCTGATGAAAGGTATCCTTGCACTATGCGGTAGTGGGCAAAAGCGTGTGATTTGTAATCTCCCGCAACTAAAAACTTTCGTTCTATTTCGTAATTCATATCCATGCAATTTGTTGAAGTTGAGTCTTTATTGACACAATAGAAGATGATAGAATAAATATTGTAGGTATAGCATTATTCGCTTGCTTTATCTCTAATACCACTCCATGTTTTCGTAAGGCGAGCTGCGTTGTTCATACTTCAAGTCTTGTAGTAGAGACGACTTAGCTCTAATCATGAAGTTGTACGATTTGTATGGACCAATGGGGATGAAACTAGCCGACATACTCCAACAGTGGAGATCGCGAGTAAGGGTGCAGTTTACATAAGTAAACTTACTTAAATCGAAATTATAGTCGGTGTTGAATGTAAAGTTCCAGTTTTTTGTGGGTTGCAGTGCTCCACTTATGCCCAAACTATGAGTGAGCTTTCCTTTATACTCCAATCTATCGAAGTCGAAATCGCCATAATTATACCGGAGTGAATAGTTGAACGATAGATTCCAGGTAACTCCAGGTTTCATGTATCCATATTCGTCAAACTCATCCGACTCGGGTCTTTCTAGTGTTGGTCTACCGGTTGGCTCTCCTCTTGGATTTTCAAAATCGGGATTAGTGCCTAAGCTACCATCATCGATATTGTTATTATCTTCGTCAGGATCATCATCTCTAGGTGTACTATCTTTGCTAAAAAGTTTGCTAAAAGTGTCTTGATTGATGGAGTATGAAAATGATGAGCCAGTGCTGTATAAGCGACCAAATCCTTTTCCGTTCAATATCCTTAGTTTGTCTACATGTACGGGGCGCCCGTTTCCATCTACTTCATACATATAGGGGTCCCATGTAGCATTGATACTAAGAGTGTATGATTTGGTTAACTTCAATCGCATGTTAGTGTTTATCATACTCCACTTCATAGAGTCTGCCATCATGTTGTAGTTGAAGTTGATACCTAAATCATCGATGAGACTTATTTTCTTAAATCCTGTGGTGTCCGCCTCAGAGCGAACTTTCATCTCTATATTGTTTTTGAAGTCGAATCCAATATTTCCTTGTTTACCTTTTGAAGGTATACCAAACATCATTCCATCATAGGGAGAGTAGGTGTGCTCAACATCTTCGCCTTGCGCATTCTTATAACTATAAGTTTCATAGTAATTGTAGCGAGAGGCTCCAAAATCTGGGCGATAACTAAAGCTTATACTAGGAGAAAATACATGTCGTATTGCCTGCACTTTATCTCCAAACATATCCAAAGGTTTATACATACCATAGAGCTTAGTATTTACACTTAGCGAGAGGTTGTAGTCGTACACTCGATTAAATCCATAAACAGTATCTGTTGGAGCATGTCGATTGGTTTCTGGGTCCCACTCTTTTAATACTTTGCTTGTGTACCAACGCTCGTTGTAGTTGAAAGATGGCGAAATATTGATATAGTCCATTAGTGAAAATGTAGCACTAACAGGGATGTTGTGACGCATTCCGTTATCCCAATCTCTAATAAGGTTGGCATCAAAAAACTCACTCTCTTTGGTATGTATCGAGTTGCGGAACTCACCTGAATAGCTCATTGTAATTTTTTCATACCAGCGCTCTTCGCCTATCGCATTTTTGCGTTTTAATGGGTAGATACGGCTCATATTGACAGACAAGTTGGGTAGTGTTGCCGAAATAGTAGAGTCGCGTGAAACTTGATTCACACTGGCAGTTGCAGATAGGCTGAATGGTGAGTCGGGGAATCTTTGAGTAATATTTACAGTCGAGCTTTTAGTGTTGTTTGTAGCATCTCTATTGTAACGCGATGTCATATTGCGTTGGTTGTACGAGCTAGTTGAATAGTTTACACTTGCAGACAATGTGCGATACATGTTTGCTTTTGGGTCTTGACTATGTGTCCAGCTTAACCTAAAATCGGTTGATGTAGAGTAGTCTGGCAAACCTTTATCGCCTAAAACAGTTTTGAGGTAGCTAGCATTCACATTACCCGAGTATTTGTATCGTTTGCGATAATTCGATTTTAGTCCAAGTCCCCATGAACCCTTTGTGTATATTTCACCTGTGAGGGCAAGATCTACATAGTCGTTTATTGCAAAATAGTAACCCCCGTTGTGTAAGTAGAAGCCTCTCTCCATTTCATCACCATAAGATGGCATAATAAGTCCCGATGAATATGATTCATTAAATGGGAAAAAGGCGAAGGGTAGTACAATAGGAAAGAGGGGCACATCTGCCACTACTAGCCATGCAGGGCCAGTTACCACATCTTGCCCAGGTCTTACCTTAGCTTTAGATAGATTAAGGTAGAAGTGAGGGTGATCGTGTAAATCGCACGTGGTATATTTTGCATTAATCATATAGAATGAGTTGTCGTCATTCTTTTTTGCTTGATTGGCTACAATATATCCTTCACCTTGTTCGGTGACTACATTGGAAATGAAGGCTTTTTCTGTTTTAAAGTTGTATTGCACACCTTTCATTTCATATTGCGTGCCTTTATCATCAAATGTTGGCAAACCAAACTCCTTGCCCACCGAGTCTAACCCGTATGTTGCACTGATGAGGCTGCTATCCATATTCATAGTGATGAGTTCTCCCTTAATAGCTATTTCTTGGTATTTTACATCTGCATCGCCATATAAGAACCCTTTATTGTCTTTGGTGAAAACAATTGAGTCTTGGGCTGTGTAGATAACGGTGCTTTCGAGCATTTCTTTCTTTTTGGGAATTGTGTCCGATTGCCCTATTGAGAGTGAATCTGGCTTCATTGTTAATGAGTCATCATTAACTATATTTATCTTAGTTGTATCTAAGTCGTTTAAGGTTAACGGTTTTTGTGGTGTATCTATCCGTAGTGAATCACCGCCAATAACCTCTGATTGTGAGAGGGATATAGGGGTGTTCGTAAAGAACATTATAGCAAATATTATACTAACTAAAAGATGTTTCATCTGTAAGCTTTGATACACAAACGTTGTAACTCGCAAAACTAGTCATTTATGTATTAACTACCTTGCAAAATATAAAAATAAAGCTTAAGACCTACTCTATTCCTCTTTATGTATTGTTGGTTTTTCTGCACTATATTTATTTTTATATGATTCATTATATTGAGATGAAAGGAGGGCGATGTTATTCTTTTAGGATAGATTATCACTCTTAAAAGCTGTCTATTATATGATTATGTGCAAATAATTAAACATTATTGATTATAAATCATCAATATAATGTTACTTTTGTAATTGCAGTCGGTCGGTTTGTCGCTACACACTATATAGTGTGTAGAGGAAAGTCCGGGCAGCATAGAGCGCCATACTTCTTAATAGGGAGCTATTTGCGAGAGTAGAGCAACGTAACAGAAAACAACCACCACCATCTTTTGTATAAGGAAGGGGGTAAGGGTGAAAAGGTGAGGTAAGAGCTCACCGGGCTTTGTAGTAATACAGAGTGCCGTACATCTTATGGGTTGCAAGGTCATGTATATCGGATATGTAGGGCTGCTCGTCCGATGCCGAGGGGTGGACCGCTAAAGAGTAATGGTGACATTGCTCGTAGATAAATGACAAACATCTTCTTTAGGTAGAAGTTACAGAACCCGGCTTATAGATCGACTGCTTTTTTGTTTTAATAAAAGGACATGGAAGAGAAAAGAAAGAATAAAAAGAAAGATAAAAAAGGTCGCTTTAAAAGGCTAAAAGAGAAAGTCTCGGATATTATTGATTTTCTAACATACGATATTTGGAGATTAGACTCTCAAGACGTGAGTGGTAAGCGAAATGTTTTTTATAATGGTTTAAGAGCGGTGATAATGACTGTTCGCAATTCATTAGATTTAAAGTTGAATGCACGAGCTGCCTCTCTTACCTATCGCACACTGCTTTCGTTGGTGCCTGGTTTGGCTGTTTTGTTTGCAGTGGCAAGGGGTTTTGGTTTGCAAAATATAATAAAGGGTCAGTTGTTTTCTTACTTTCCAGGACAACAAGAGGTTTTATTGCAGGTCACCGAATTTATAGACAACTCTCTGAAGCATGCACAAGGGGGAGTGTTTGCAGGAGTAGGTATTATACTACTTCTTTATACTGTGTTTATACTGTTTTCTGATATAGAAAACAACTTCAATACAATTTGGCAACTAAGCAAGGGTAGAAGTGTTCAGCGTAGAGTATCTGATTATTTTGCACTAATTTTTATTTTGCCAGTTTTTATTGTTCTCAACAGTACGCTGACGCTAATGATTAGCTCTTCTACAGTCTACTTCGATGCATTTAGCTATATCTTAAATCCTCTTGTAACACAGTTACTCAACATTCTTCCTTATTTCATTATAATCTTGGCGCTGACAATGCTTTATAAATTTATGCCTAATACAAAGGTTAAATTTATGAATGCTCTTATTGCAGGTTTTGTTGCAGGAACTGCCCTTCAGATTTTTCAAATGGTGTATATTAGTGGTCAGTTGTGGATTACAAAATACAATGCTATCTATGGTAGTTTTGCTGCTTTACCGCTGTTATTGTTGTGGCTACAATTGTCGTGGAATATCGTGTTGATGGGGGTTGAGTTGTCGTTCTCTCTTCAAAATGTTCGTAAGTTTTACTTTGAAAAAGAGACTAAGAATATTAGCAGACGCTACAATGATTTTTTCACTATCCTTATTACATCTCTTATTGCGAAGCGATTTGCAGAAAAAAAACCACCCCTTACTGTTGATGAGATTTCAGAAAAACACTCGATACCTATTAGATTGACCAATCAGATTATAGACCTATTACAGGAGTTAGAGATAATTTCGCCAACACCTAGCGAAGAAGATGAAGAGATTATGGCTTTTCAGCCTGCATTCGATATTAACTTGATGAGTGTGAAGTTGCTTATGAAAATGATTGATCGCTATGGGGCAGAAAACTTCAAGATAGATAAAGATGTTGAGTACAACTCACATTGGAATGCCTTGATGCTTTCACGTGAGAGTTTTTACGATGATGAGAATGATAAGCTGTTGAAGGATTTATAATTTTAGCAAACCATTTTTGCATACAAACTCATTCCTATTGCGCTTTTCACGATATTTTGTTAGATTCTCATCTTGATTTATCCAACCTGCAGGGTGATCAAGGTGATAAACAATAGCTATGTTGCGCAGTGAAAAGTGTTTATATCCTGTTTCTGTAAATCTCCAAGACAGGTCTCTATCCTCGCCAAATGCTGGAAGGGTATAATCTTCATCAAAACCATTGATAGCATAAATTGCTTTTTTTGAAAAAGACATATTGCAACCTACCAGTTTATTGTTTTTCCTAAGTTTTGGAATAAAAGAAAGATAGCTTTTTGGAGAAATGAAAATACCTTCTTCAAGAAAACCTATTTGACCCTTACCAAAGATCAGCTTTTGTTTTAGCTGATGTTGTATGCGGTCGATATTTAGTTTTTTTTCTAGAATTAAATTGGAGGTTTCTTTATCTAATTTTACACGTTTCCCTGCTAATACAATATTATCTTTTGCAAAACGCAGATGCATCTCTATAAATCGTTGATGAAGAATACAATCTCCATCAATAAAGATTAACCAATCTGATTTTGCTGCTTTTATGGCATTGTTTAAACTCCTGTTTTTACGCCAGCCTAAATCATCTTGACGGATGTGTTGATAGGGTTGTTCGAATGGATAATTATCAATAAAATCCTTCATGTTAGCATCTTTTCCATCTTCCGAGATGATAACCTCAAAATCTTTTTCAGATTGATACTTTAATGAATTTAGTACACCCTTAAGAAAGGTAGTGTTTTTGTAAACTGATATAATGAGGCTTGCTTTCATTTTCATTGAGCCTTTTTTATTAAATAGCTATTTAGTGAAAATAACGATGTTTGCTCTTCATTATATCCTAAATGTAAGTTGTTTGAAATGTTGAAACGATTTCTTGCTTTCGATTTTTTGATTTTTGTGCCAGGAATGTGGAAGCGTTTTTCTTTAAATTGTATACATTCAACAGTTTCATCGTTTAGTTTTAACTGGTCTTTTTTAATGTTTTCTTCATTTGCTAGATACACTAATTTTTCTAGAGTGGGGTTAGATGTTTTGGAGTAAATGTTGTGTGGACGAAACCAACTTATTAGTGTGTTAAATACCTTTGAATAAGTGCGTTGGTAGTGAAGTTTGCCACGCAGCTCCTTATAAAGCAAAGGCTTGTGGCGAGTGTTGAAAGCGTCGATAATATCTTTATATAGGTGTCGTGTGCGTGCTTTCTTAGAGTTGGGTCTTACACGATAATATAAACCCACTATCGGTAGACGAATAAATTTACCACCTGACTTAAAAAGTGAAAGCCAAAAATCCCAGTCTTCTCTTCCTAAAATTTCGTTGCAATATCCACCCACACTCTCCCAATCTGATTTTCGATACATTGAACAATTATCCACTAGATTTCTTCTGCATAAAAGGTTGATGCTAAACTGTTCGAATTTCCAACGCCCACTTTTATCACCTATGTATTCAGCTTCGGAGCTAACCAATTTAACTTCAGGATTTTCGTCTAATATTTTTGCTGCTTCTGAGATGTAATTATCAGAGATAAGATTATCTGCATCTACTGGTAATATGTAACACCCACGAGCTGTTTTAATCGCGTTGTTTCTAGCTGACGAAGCCCCTTGGTTGGGTTGGCTGTAAATACGTATTCGCGTGTCTTTTTCCCTGTAGTGTTCTGCAATGGAGAGTGATTTGTCTGTAGATTCGTCGTCCATCACAATTACTTCAAAGTTCGGATAATCTGACATTAACACCGATTCAAGTGTTTCAGCCAGGTATAGCTCCATATTGTAAACTGGAATAACAACAGATACCTTACTATGCTTCATTTTTAAGCGCTCTCTAACATCTAGATTAATTTCTTCTACTGATAATTTATTATCTGCAAAGTTAATGACTATGACTTTCCTAAAAAAACAATTTTGCCTTAAAGTTTAATAATCGTTAAGCAAAGAGGGGTGGCTTTAAGGTTCCTAAGAGGAAGATTGGTTCATTGGTTTCATTTAAGTGACGATAGCGCCTGAATTGAGTCTGTTTTGTGAAATGCATCTTATTTCAATAGCAACTTGTTGATTTATACAAGCCTCAATGTTTATGTTTTTTTATGAAGTATAATTGCTTATTGCTTTAGACAATATAGATAATCTGTATCCCAATAGGTGCTCTCATGATTCAATACTTGAGCTTTTCCATTGCAAAAGGCATTTAACACTTCCCAGAATTTTGGGCTATGATTCAGTTCAATTGTATGTGCTAGTTCGTGAAGAATAACATAATCTATAAGACCTTCGGGTAGCATCATTAAGAAAAGTGACAGGTTAATATTCTTTTTATTAGTACAGCTTCCCCAACGTAGCTTGCTGTTGTTTATTTTAACTTGATTTACCTGCAGATTGAATTTTCTTGCAAAAGCTACAACTTTATCAGGGAGCACTCTTTTAGCTTCGTGTCGCAAAGCTTGAATTATCAAATCTTTTATGGCCGATTGAATGTTGTTATTATTGATATCATATTGTTGAGGCACATCTATAGTAAGAATGCCCCGTTTTAGCGACATGCCCACTTTATCTTTGTACAAAGATTTACGAGTTATTGCAACATCAAACGTAAATGTTTTAATGTCAGACTGTTCGTTTATCTTTACCAGTTCTCTTTTAGGCAGCTTTAAAATTCGCGGTTTTAGGCTATTAAAATATTTCTTTATTTCACTATTCAGCATGAGTCTGGGCACTGTCATCTCCACAGCATTCTGTTTGCGTCGTACAATCACTTTTTTTGCTCGGCTATTTCTTTTAATTACAACAAGTCCTAGCTCTTTATCCATAAAGTCATTCATAACTGCAAAAATATCACTATAATTCAGAATAGATGTATCTTTTTTCTTTAAATTCCAATTAGTGCCAAACTATATTTATCTTTGTACTAAATTAAAGCGGAATAGATATGAGATTTATTGATTCATTGGAAAGTGTGGGGCAATATGCTGTGCTTATGAAAAGCACACTTACTCTTCCTGATAGATTTCGAGAATTTATCAAAGAGTTTTTCAAGGAAATGTACAAACTTGGAGTAAACTCCATTTGGATTGTTATGGTTATATCGCTTTTTATTGGAGCAGTAATGGTGATGCAGATTGCATTAAATGTGGCTTCACCTCTACTGCCAAGATTTACAGTGGGAGCGGTTTCAAGAGAAATTATATTGCTAGAGTTTTCATCCACCATTATGTGCCTCATACTTGCAGGAAAGGTAGGCTCGAATATAGCTTCTGAAATTGGCACAATGCGTGTGACTGAGCAAATAGATGCATTGGAGATAATGGGTGTAAACTCGGCAAACTATATGATACTGCCAAAAATAACAGCCTTTGTTACCTTTATGCCAGTTTTGGTTATCTTTAGTATGTTCTTAGGTATTATAGGAGGCTATATTATTTGTTTTGCTACAAACACTCCACCACCAGAGACCTTTACATATGGATTGCAATCCTTTTTCAATGAGTTTTTTATATGGTACTCCATTATAAAGTCAATGATATTTGGTTTTATTATTGCTTCTGTAGCTGCCTATTTTGGCTATTTTGCAAAAGGGGGCTCTCTTGATGTGGGTAAAGCAAGTACCGACTCGGTAGTTATTAATAGTATATTGATTCTTATTACCGACTTAGCTTTCACTCAATTAGTAATGGGGAAATAAAAATAGATTATGATTGAAGTAAGAAATCTTTCAAAGTCTTTTGATGGACGCGTAGTAATCGATGATATAAGCACTGACTTTAAGAAAGGCCGTGTGAATATGATTATTGGCAAGAGTGGTTCGGGAAAAACCGTGCTTCTCAAAAACATCGTGGGACTTTTACAACCAGATTGCGGCGAAGTGTTGTATGCAGGAAAGGATTTCCTAAAAATGCGTAAACGTGATATAAAGAAGTTGAGAAAAGATATGGGTATGCTTTTTCAAGGTTCAGCCCTTTTCGATTCGAAAACAGTGTTGGAAAATGTTTCTTTCCCTTTAGATATCTTTTCAAGAAAAAACAGAAGAGAGCGAATAAAAAGAGCCGAGTTTTGTCTTGAACGTGTTGGTCTTGAAGATGCTCATAGCCTTTATCCATCAGAAATTAGTGGAGGAATGATGAAGCGTGTGGCTATTGCACGTGCAATAGCGCTTAATCCCCATTATCTGTTTTGCGACGAACCCAACTCAGGATTAGACCCCAAGACCTCACAATTGATTGATGAGCTTATTAACGATATTACTAAAGATTTTGCTATGACCACTATTGTAGTTACCCATGATATGAACTCTATTATGAATATTGGAGATCACATTATATATATACACGAAGGACGCAAAGAGTGGGAGGGTTCGAAAGCTGACATTATGAATGCTGACAATGAATCGCTTAATGAATTTGTGTTTGCTTCTGACTTATTTAAGAAGGTGAAGGAGGCTAAAAATCAAGAAGATGCAGTGTTTGATAAGGGATTTGATGAATCGCTTTTGTAGTTTAGTTATTACTTAAGCTCACAGCATCAAACATTTTTAAATTTGAGTTGTTATTGAACTGCAAACAAAAGTTTGCTTATTATTATAAATAGATTAGATAAATCGCTACAAATAAAAAGTTATGAAGTGATTTAATCGACCACAAAAAAACTATAACATGTTAAGTATAAAAAAGCTACATGCCAGAGTAGAAGGAAATGAGATTCTTAAAGGCATAAATATAGAGGTTAAGCCAGGTGAGATTCATGCTATTATGGGACCTAACGGTTCAGGTAAAAGTACTTTGGCTTCGGTGCTTGCGGGTAATCCAAAATTTGAAGTAACTCGTGGTAGTATCATTTTTCAAGGAAAGGATGTTCTTGATATGGCACCTGAAGAGCGTGCCAATGAGGGGATATTTTTGAGTTTTCAATACCCTGTTGAAATTCCTGGAGTTAGTATGACTAACTTTATGCGTTCGGCAGTAAATGAAAATAGAAAGTACAAAGGTTTAGAACCTATTTCTGCAGGTGATTTCTTAAAGCTTATTCGCGATAAACGCGATATGTTGGGAATGGATAAACAGTTGATGAGTCGCTCGGTAAACGAAGGTTTTTCGGGTGGTGAAAAGAAGCGTAACGAAATTTTCCAAATGGCTATGTTAGATCCTAAGTTATCTATATTGGATGAAACAGACTCAGGATTAGATATTGATGCATTGCGTATTGTAGCAGCAGGGGTAAACAAACTTCGCTCTCCAGAGAAATCAACAATTCTTATTACACACTATCAACGTTTGCTAGAATACATCAAGCCTGACTTTGTGCATGTACTTCAAGATGGGCAGATAGTGAAAAGTGCTGGACCTGAGTTAGCCCTAGAACTCGAAAAGAGAGGTTATGATTGGTTGGTGCAATAGCGTGGCGGATAGCTGTAGTCCAGCTGTTTATAGATTTTTAGAAATGACCAAGTGTCAAAAATAATGACACACTTAGATATAAAAACAATGATTGAACAACAATATATAGACCTGTTTCAGCAATATCGAAAAGATATCGACAGCAATTCTATTGGCGTGATGAACGAACTGCGCGATGCTGCTTTCGACACATTCAAAGAGATGGGTTTCCCTACTTCAAAAATAGAAGAATACATACACTCCAATATTTCACGTGCTTTTGATGCTAATCTAGGCTTAAACATAAAAGATATTCCTATTCCTGTTAATCCATATGATACATTTAAGTGTGATGTACCCAATTTGGCTACCAATCTACATTTTCTTGTAAACGATAGGTATTACGAAAACAATCATCAGGTAGAGGGACTGCCCAAAGGTGTGTTTGCAGGTGGTATGAAAGAGTTTGCTAAACTCCATCCTGAAATATTTAAAAAATATTATGGACAGGGAGGCGATTACTCCAAAGATGCTTTGGTAGCCTACAATACGATGTTTACACCAGATGGATTTGTGTTGTATATACCTGAAGGTGTAAGGATTGAGAAGCCTCTTCAACTTATCAATATTTTGAGAGGTGGAGTTGACTTGAATGTAAATAGACGAATACTTATTATAGCTGAAGCTAGAACAAAAGCCAAGCTGTTGATTTGTGATCATGCGATTGATGATGTCGAATTTGTAGTAACACAAGTTACCGAGATATTTGCCGAAGAGTCGTCGGAAATAGATTTTTATGAGTTAGAAGAAAACTCTACAAAAGTGACTAGATTGTCCTCATTATATACCTCGCAGCAAAGCAAATCGAATGTTGTTGCAAGTAATATAACACTGCACAATGGCTATACGCGCAACAACTATCGCTTTAGACTACTAGGAGAAAAAGCACATGCTACCATTGGAGGTCTTGCAATAGCCGATAAGAGTCAGCACGTCGACAACTATGCTTTTCTTGATCATGCATCACCAGACTGTACTAGCAATGAGCTCTTCAAGTATGTTTTGAAAGAGCGATCAACAGGAGTGTTCTGTGGTAAGATATTGGTTGAAAAAGATGCCCAGAAAACATTGGCTTATCAAACCAATCGAAACTTGATAGCATCGTCAGATGCAAAGATGTATGCCAAGCCACAACTTGAGATATATGCTGATGATGTGAAGTGTTCACATGGTTTGACAACAGGCCATCTTGACGATGAAGCGCTATTTTACTTACAAGCGCGAGGTATACCTAAAGAGGAGGCAGAAATGCTATTGATGGTTGCATTTACCAAAGATGTGGTAGAGCTGATAAATATAGAGTCATTAAGAGAGAGGTTAGAGTATCTGATTGACAAGCGATTCAGAGGCGAACTAATGCGATGTGGCAATTGCAATGTTTGTAAATAGAACAGACTATGAGACAATGATAGATGTAAATAAAATAAGAAGTGATTTCCCTATACTCTCACGTAAAGTATATGGAAAACCTTTGGTGTATTTCGATAATGCTGCTACTACACAAAAACCAAAATGTGTGATAGAGAACATAGAGGAGATGTATTATACCCTCAATGCAAATATACACAGAGGTGTTCACTTTTTGAGTCAACAAGCTACTGATGCGCACGAAGCTGCTAGAGTAACCATACAAAATTTTATTGGGGCAAAATCTTCCAATGAAATTGTGTTTACACGCGGGACTACCGAATCGATAAACTTGATTGCTTCTACTTACTGTAGAGCGTTTTGTAAACCTGGTGATGAGATAATTGTTTCGGAAATGGAGCACCACTCCAATATTGTTCCTTGGCAATTGCAGGAAGAGATATCGGGTGTTAAGCTGCGTGTAGTTCCTATAAACGACAAAGGCGAACTAATTATTGAAGAGTTTAAAAAGCTGATTAACCATCGCACAAAACTTGTTTCCATTGCTCATATTTCAAATGCATTGGGAACAATAAATGATATTGAAGAGGTAATTAGGATTGCTCATGAAAACAATATTCCTGTGTTGGTAGACGCAGCTCAGTCTGTGCAACATGTTCCTTTGGATGTGCAAAAGCTAGAGTGCGATTTTTTAGTTTTCTCTGCTCACAAAGCATATGGTCCAACCGGAATGGGAGTGCTTTATGGAAAAGAGGAATGGTTAAACAAACTCCCTCCCTATCACGGTGGAGGTGAAATGATTGCCAGTGTCTCTTTCGAGAAAACCACATTCAACGAACTTCCTTACAAATTTGAAGCAGGCACACCCGACTATGTGGGCTCTACATCTATGGCTGCAGGTCTTGATTATATTGCTGAAATAGGCATAGAAAATATTGCTCAATATGAACACGATTTGCTTAAATATGCCACAGAGCAACTCCTTAAGATAGATGGACTAAAGATATATGGTACTTCTAACAACAAAGCGAGCGTAGTATCATTTTTGGTAGATGGTATTCACCACTACGATATGGGAATGCTGCTCGACAAGATGGGCATAGCTGTACGTACTGGGCATCACTGTGCAGAGCCTCTTATGAATAGGTTGCAAATTGACGGAACAGTAAGGGCTTCGTTTGCTTTTTATAATACCAAAGAGGAGATTAATCAACTAGTTGCTGGGATAAAAAGAATAGCAACTATGTTCTGATATCCATATTAAAATAATTGATATAAAAAAGGCTGTTTCTTATAATGAGGCAGTCTTTTTTTATTTCATGAAAACACCTTAAGAGCTTGTAGTATATGTTTTTTATATATATGGTTTTTGTTAGCATTTGCAGGCTTTATCTACATGTTATATACTTATCGAAATAAACATTCTGACCCTCAAAATGTTGTACATTTTAGTATATCAAGACAAATTTTTATAGAATCATCTTTATTTATAAAATCATTATGAATAAACCTATTTCAAGTAAACTAGCTTTATGTTTAGCTATCTTATTGGCTTCTTTTATCTTGTTCTCTTGTAGTTATAAACAAGATTTTGTAACTGAAGAGATAGTTGCAGAACAACTACAAGATGCACAAAAAGATAGTCTGATAGCGCTAGTGAAAGACTTGAATAGGCAAGGCGCAGATGCTAGAAACTCTGCTGATTACAGAGAGGCTATCAATCTACACTTTAGAGCTCTTAATTTAGCTGAAACAGCCGAAGATACTTTGGGACAGATATACTCTCTTAATAATATTGGTACAGATTTAAGACGAACATACTCCAACATCGAAGCCTCTACTTATCATTATTTAGCATTAGAGTTGTCTGGTGATAATGACAAATACCTGAAGATGCGGGCAATGGCTATGAATGGTTTAGGAAATATATTTTTGGCGCTTAATAAAAGCAAACAAGCCGAAAGTTATTTTCAGCAAGCTCTTTCAATTGAACGTGATCTGAACAATGCTTTGGGGCAGGCTATTAATTATGCAAATTTGGCAGAAGTATATCATATAAGTAACGATTTAGATAGTGCGCTTTACTATTATGAAGAGTCATTAATGCAAAATGAGATTATTGACTCGGATATTGGAAGAGCAATTTGTAAAAGAGCTATGGGGCTTATTTATTTCAAAAAAGGAGATGAAAAAAGAGCTTTGCAACTGCTCGAAGAGGCTTTTGCTCTTATGGAAGATTCTAAAGATGCTTTTCATAAATTAGAGGTTCAGATTTCATTAGTTGAAACTTATATTAATATTGGTAGAACAGTGGCAGCCGAAACACATATATTGGAAATATTGTCACAAGCAAAGGCGTTAAATTCTTTTGATTATCAACATAGAGGATATGATTTATTGGCTAATTTGAAAGAAAAGCAAGAGTTGTTTCACTCTGCATTTGATGCAAAAGAGATGGCTGTTGTCTATCGTGATAGTGTATTGGCTCAAAATAGCGAAGTTCGTATTTTAGAACTAGAAAATAGATATAAGGGTAAAGAAGCTGCTCAGCAGATACAACTACTTACAACAAGGAATGCCCTTACAGAGAAGAATAAGAGAACCCAGCAGAATATATTTTTTTTACTAACGTTTATGCTTACTCTGCTCATAGGCTTTCTTTACTATCGCTACAATAGTAAGTTGAAAATAGCTAAAGAGCTAGAAAAAATAAACGAAATCAAAACTAAGTTTTTTAGTAATGTTTCTCATGAATTTCGTACACCGCTCACGCTTATTAAAGGTCCATTGGAGAAGTGGCTTGAAAAAGACCTACCTGTAGACTTTGACAAGGATGCTAGAGTGATGCTTCGCAATTCTGAGAGATTATTGTTCCTGGTTGATCAGCTATTGAGTTTGTCGAAAGTAGATTCGGGCAGTTTTAAAATTAATCCCCAATATGCAGATTTATCAATGGCTTTGCGAGGAATTGCTAATTATTTCTTGCATATAGTAAAAGAAAAATCAATTAATTATAAGATTGATATCGACGCCAGTGGAGAGAATTGGGTGGATTTGCATATAGTAGAAATCATTGTTACAAATTTTTTGTCAAATGCGCTGAAGTTTACGAAAGATGAAGGGAGTATTTCTTTAATTGGCAAGAAACATAGAAGTGGTTATTTAGTTAGAGTAGCCAATTCAGGCGAACGCATGTCTTCTGAAGAGTTGTCTCGGATATTTGACAGATTCTATACAAAAGACCCTACTGCGCATCGTAGCACAGGAATTGGTCTTTCATTGGTCAAAGAGCTTAGCATACTATATGGTGCAAAACTTTCAGTAGAATATAATAAAGACGATGAAATTGAATTTACAGTTGTTTTTCCTCCATTGACAAAGAGTGAGGCATCTGGAATAGATGATTTGGCACTAGAAAATTCAAAGATAGATAGATTTCAAGCTTTGCGTGAAGGCTCTGTTAAGCACGAGGGTACAACAGGAGAAGATAATCATAGCTATGATGGATTGCTGTCTAACAAACCTCTTCTGCTAGTTGTTGAAGATAATAATGATCTAAGAAACTATATTCTAGATTCGTTTAAAGATACATATGATACAATTGAAGCCAAAGACGGAGAAGAAGGCATTGCTCTTGCACTCGAACATATTCCTGATATTATTATTACAGATATAATGATGCCAAAAGCTGATGGATTGGAGTTGTGCAACACATTAAAGACAAATCCTACAACTAATCATATTCCAATTGTTATCTTAACTGCATTGAATGAAGAAGAAGACTTGCTTGCAGGTTTGAAAAATAAAGCCGATGATTATGTTATCAAACCCTTTGGTGCAAATATACTAAAGCACAAAGTGCGCAATTTAGTAGAAGTGCGCAATGTGATGAGCCAAAAGTATCGCAATGAGTTTGTCATTAAGCCTCTCAATGTTTTAATATCTGGTGGAGAAGATAGTTTTGCAGAAATACTGAAAGATGTGATTGAAAATGAAATTACAAATCCTGATTTTGGCGTTGATGAGTTTTGTGAAGTGGCAGCAATGAGCCGCTCTCAGCTGTATAGAAAGCTAAAAGCAACGGTAGATATGTCTGTTTCTGAATTTATCCGGGTTCATCGTGTTAAGTTGGCATCAGAATTGTTTAAAAATAAGAACCTAAACGTTACCGATGTTTGTTACTCATCAGGCTTTACCGATACCTCTTATTTTTCAAAGTCATTTAAAGAAGTTTTCAAGGTTCCCCCTACCGAATATCGTAAAAAACTTCATGCCGAAAACGATTCTGAAATTGAATAAGCTTCTTGTGCGATAGATATATATGATGATATTAGTAAGTACTGAATGTTTGGTAATAATATATCTCATTCTTTTTGTCTTTTGCTTAAAATCAATTCATTACAAAATAATTTGTCTTGTATTTCATGTTTTAGTGTCCCACCACTCCGTTTTCTCTTCATTTTGCTCACTTTCAACATAATGCTACAATTATTTGAGACTATAGTCATAGTAGATTTATGCTTTTGATAGTAAATTTGTTTTCAAAGATATTCCACTGGAAATAAATTAAAAAAACTATTAAACATGAAAAAAATAATCTTTACACTCACCTTAGCAATTTTAGCAGCCTCAATGTCCTTTTCTTCGTGTGGAGATAGCTCTAGAAAAGTAGATAGTCCTCAAAAAACTGCTGCAGATAGTAAACTCGGAAAACTAGATGTTGAAATTCCAGCTGCGCTTAGAGATAAACCCGAGGTTGTGGCTTATATCCACGATATGAGTAAGGTAACAGATGAGTATGCTATTTTAATAGATAAAACTTTAGAGGATTTTGGAGACTATGAGAATTTAGACTTTGACAATTTAAGTATGATGGATAAAATAAAGGTAATGAAAGCCTCTGCTGAAATTGGGTTTAAGTCTATGGATATGATGACTAAGTGGGCAGAACATCACGACAAATTAAATTTATTTAAAGAAGACCTTACAGAAGATGAAGCTTTGGCTCTAGAGACTGTAGTAAATAGATTTGGAGAACGTATGAAACAAATTGAAAAAAAACACACTAAGTATTTTAACGAAGAGTAGCTCATATCATTATATATAAAGTAATAAACAGAAGTAAAAACGAATATAAATATTAAAAGTAATGGATAAAATAATCAGTACAGCAAAGCAATTTATTCTAAGCCCTAAATCGGAATGGGAAGTAGTTAAAAGCGACAAGGATACTGCGCATCAGCATGTTATGAAATATGTGTTGCCATTGGCATTGATTTCAGCGGTAGCTATATTTGTTGGTGTAGGACTCATTGGATATCGAGTGTTGGGTTATAGAATTCAATCTGTTAGTGGCGGTTTGGCACAAGCTATCATGTCGTTAGCCTCAATATTAATTGGTGTGTATCTTTCTGGCTTTGTAATCCATAAGCTAGCACCTACTTTTGATACAACCGTTAGCCTAGACAAAGCTGTTAAGCTAGTGGGTTTCTCCTACACCGCCATTTTACTGGCTGGAATTCTTAATATATTTCCTCCCCTTGCTTTTCTTACTTTTCTAGGAGGTCTTTACAGCCTCTACATTCTTTATATTGGTTTCAAGCCAATGACAAATGTGTCGGATGAGAAATCTACGAGCTATTTCATTGTTAGTCTACTCGTAATTGTAGGAGTGTATGTAATTATAGGAATGATTTTAGCTGGAATTATTGGAGTGTTAGGTTTTACAGCATTAGGAGGTTTCTAAATAGCTTTTCTTTTTTTAATTCTACTTTAAGCTAAACAGGTAACAACTATTTTTTTGGATTCATAAAGCAATATGGTTGTTGTTAAGTTATCTGTTTTAATTCAGGTTGGCTCGATAGGCTTACCTGAATTTTTTTATTTACTTTATTGTACCTACATCCATTTTACAGAAAACGATTGCATAAATTTAATGTTACCTCTGTTTTCTCTTGCATTTTGCTTCTAAACATGTTGTAGAGCGGCATTGCTGTTAGATCATTTCTTGTTGGAGCGTTTTGCACATACCTCGAAAATGATTTTAAATAGTTATATTTGTTTGATAATTAAAATATAAATACTTATAAACAACCATATTATGATAAAAAGAAACTTTATGCTATTAGCTTTTAGCCTACTGATAGGGCTAGTAAGTGCTCAATCGCTTAAATCGCCTAATGGAGAGTTTGTGCTTAATTTCTCTGTAGATGCTGTAGGCACTCCTATGTATGAATTGCATTACAAAGGTACTCCTGTTATCAATCCAAGCAAATTGGGCTTTGAGTTGATGAGCAACAGTAAAGAAGAGTTTAACAGTGAAATTAAGAATGAAAAAGATCATGCCACATCATTGTACGATGGGTTTCAGGTTGTAGATATTCAAAATTCCACTTTCGACGAAACATGGCAACCTGTATGGGGCGAAACCGAAACTATACGTAATCATTACAATGAAATGGCTGTTGCACTCAATCAAGAAGATACAGAGCGTAATATGACTATTCGTTTTCGTCTTTTCGATGATGGACTCGGCTTTAGATACGAATTCCCTGCAGAAAACAGTTTGGTTTATTTTGTAGTAAAAGAGGAGTTAACCCAATTTGCTATGACAGGCAATCATACTGCTTGGTGGATAGCAGGTGACTACGACACGCAAGAGTATGACTACACAACCTCTAAGTTGTCTGAAATAAGGGGCATCAACGAATCAGTAAAACAAGGTAATCTTTCTCAAACTAGTTTTTCTGATACAGGAGTACAAACATCGTTACAGCTAAAAACAGACGATGGTATATATATAAACCTCCACGAAGCTGCTTTGATTAATTACGGTGCTATGCATCTAAATTTGGATGACGAAAACATGGTGTTCCAGTCATGGATTACACCCGATGCCAATGGAACTAAGGGACATTTGCAAACTCCATACAACACTCCCTGGCGCACAGTTATTGTGAGCGATGATGCACGTGATATTCTTGCTTCAGATATAACACTCAATCTAAATGAACCATCAAAAATAGAAGATACCTCTTGGATAAAACCAATGAAGTATATTGGTGTTTGGTGGGAGATGATTACTGGTAAAAGCGAATGGTCATATACACACGATTTGAGTAGTGTACATATAGGAGAGACTGATTACACCAAAGTTAAGCCACATGGCCGTCATGGTGCTACCACTGCTAATGTAAAAAAACACATCGATTTTGCTGCTAAGCATGGTATCGAGGGTGTGTTGGTTGAGGGATGGAATATTGGTTGGGAAGATTGGTTTGGCAACCTCAAAGATTATGTGTTTGATTTTCAAACTCCTTACCCAGATTTCGATATCGATGAGGTGCACCAATATGCTAAAGAGAAAGGCGTGAAAATGGTTATGCACCACGAAACATCGTCTTCTATTCGCAACTACGAGCGTCACCTCGATGCAGCTTATCAGCTGATGAACGATTACGACTATCCAGCTGTAAAAAGCGGATATGTTGGTGATATTGTTCCTCGTGGCGAAAATCATTATAGCCAATGGGTAAACAATCATTACCAATATGCATTGGAAAAAGCTGCCGAATACAAAATAATGGTGAATGCTCATGAAGCTGTTCGCCCAACAGGTATTTGTCGCACATGGCCCAACCTTATTGGCAACGAGTCGGCACGAGGCACAGAGTACCAAGCTTTTGGTGGTAGCAAAGCTAATCATGTTACTATATTGCCTTTCACCCGATTGCTAGGTGGCCCAATGGATTACACACCTGGTATTTTCGAAATGGATATATCAAAACTGAATCCCGATAATCATTCGCATGTAAATGCTACTATTGCCAATCAGTTGGCACTGTATGTAACTATGAGTTCGCCATTGCAAATGGCTGCCGACCTACCCGAACATTACGACCGTTTCCCCGATGCATTTCAGTTTATAAAAGATGTAGCTTTAGACTGGAGCGAAAGCATCTATTTAGAGGCTGAGCCAGGCGAGCATATTACAGTAGCCCGTAGAGCAAAAGGAACCGACAATTGGTTTGTGGGTAATACTGCAGGATATAATCCGTTTACCTCGCACATCAAATTCGATTTCTTGCCTGCTAACACTCAGTACATTGCTACTATCTATGCAGATAGCAAGGATGCCCACTATAAAACAAATCCACAGGCATATACAATTCGTAAAGTTGTGGTTACTAGCAAGTCTAGGCTTACACAGCTTTCAGCACCAGGTGGTGGTTATGCTATAAGTCTTATTCCGGTAGCAGATAAGGCAGAAACAAAGGGATTGAAGAAGTTGTAAATAATAGCAGAACTATTAAAGTAGTAGATATAATAGATAAAAAGGATGTCCAAGTTTTTTGGACATCCTTTAAAATGAAAAATTTAGTTTATTTTGCCTCCTAACTATTTTGCCACTTCTACACGACGGGCTTTAATAGTGAGTGCTTCATTACCCGAGGTCTTGGGGTCTTTTCCTTCTCCTATTGTTGTAAGTCTAGATGCACTTATTCCTTGATTGATGAGGTGGTTTTTCACTGACTCTGCTCTTCTCAAGGATAAATCATCGTTATAGGCTTTGTCGCCTCTGTGGTCGGTGTATCCTATTACTTCCACATCTACATCATCAAACTCTTTTAGAGTAGATACAATTGTATTTAGCTCAGTTGCATACTCATTTGTGTCTAGCACATCGCTATCAAACTCAAAGTGAACCGAAGGAAGGGTTGGAAATTGTTTCACAACTACTTCTGGCTCTGGCTCTGGTTCTGGTATTGGCTCTGGTTTAGGTTCGGGCTTTGGCTCTGGAATTGGTTTAGGCTCATAATAAACTGGCTCAGTTTTTCCATATGTTTTGCCAAGATTTATTTTTACACCTATCAATGCATTAAACTGCCAGTCAGCATTATCAGCCTTTTTAGAGTTGAATTTATCATCCAAAATTGTGGCATTTCCCTCCAATGCAAGTGCTACAGCATCGTTCAGGCGCAAGTTGAATCCTACTCCAACACGACCGCCAAGAAACCCTTTGTTATCTTCCCACAGATATTCCAAATCATAGTTGCCTGTTTTAAGATCTGTAGCTCCGTTTTCAAATCCATAAGCATATCCACCTCCAGCAAAGATATAGGGAGATAATGTGCGAGTGGGATTGAATCCTGCAAAGAGTGAAGCCAAATCGAAAACAAAGTCTAGATTTCCCTGCACAAACTTAAAATCATAATCTTGTGCTGGGGTTACCCATCCACCTTTTCCCTGCCATCCTGATACCCCAAGACGCATACTAAACATAGGCGTGAATTGATATCCCAAATTCACTGCTGCAGCAGGTGATATAAGGTCCATAAATTTTGCTTCGCCCAGTGTATGGGCTGCTCCACCTTGTAGTTGCAAGTATGTATGGGGTTTGAAAAATGTTTTGCCCTCTTCCTTAATTTCTCTCTCTTGTGAGACAGCAACCATTGGCAAAAGAGCTAATACAATGAAATAAATCAAAATTTTTTTCATGACTGTTAGTTTTTAATTAGTAATGGTATCTATATTCACTCCTGTTTTTTCGGTTTTGCTGAATTTATACTCAGCTTTTTTTTGAAAGTTGAGTTATTATAATTGACTATTGAAGTTTTTTAATTTATTGTAAACTTATAAGAGTTCTAGAAATAGAATCTGTATTATTTGTGCAATATTTAGCACTTATTGCGCATTAACAATTAATATAACTAGCATTATTCACTCATTATTCGTGGTATATGACTGATATTCAGAGCGCAGCATGTCCAAGTGAGTATTGTTAAATAGCGCCTAATTAATAAAACGTTTTTCTGATTTGTGTTTGCCACTGGGAAGTGATGCTTCTTCTAAGCTAGATTTAAATTGCAATTTAATGTGAGCGTGAAGCGCAAAATAGAGGCAACATTGTGTTAAAGACTGCTAATGTACAGCTGTTTTCAAACTATAATTATAATCCATTGTGCAGTTTTGCAATCAAACCTCCAACCTAAAACTTTTCTAAAAATCTGTTTTTCCTTCTAAACAACTCTTTTATCTCACACTCGCAATATTTTCATAATTACCAAAGTGTTAATTTGTAAATAATTGAGCTTTGTTATTTACAGTTTTCTTGTAAATGCGGCATTAAAAAGTTGGAAATCAAATCTACCACGGTAGATTGGACGTTCATGCCTTGAAAATCAAATCTACGGCGGTAGATTGAAAATTCATGCCTTGAAAATTGAATCTACGACGATAGAAACGCTTTGAAATAATAAAATGCAGGTTTTTCGGAAAAATATAGGAATAAAAAGCTGCCAAGAAATAAAAAGCAGCTAAATATTGAAAAATCGACTGATATAAAGACAGACTTCTATCAGAAATTGGAGTTTTGAGGAATGAATGGAGCAAATTTGGACAACAAAACAAAAATAATCTTTTTCAAAGCACATCTACCATGGTAGAAGCAAGTTTCAACTGTTTTAAGCATTTTGTAGGGATACAAAATGTTTTGAAAAGATATCACAATAAACTGTCAAATACACATCGTGCAGATTAAATGTAATCAGTAACTTTGTTTCCTCACATTTTGGCAATTAGAAATCACCACTTATAAAGTTAAAAATAAAAAAGAGTCTTCATCTTTGTAAAAATCAAAATACAAAAGAGATGAAGACTCAAACACAACAATTTAAAAAA